>Ga0302320_10000853_pt1 | contig 72350 bp, 53 predicted proteins | sample Bog_T0_3_FD_202130 | JGI IMG/M metagenome (GOLD analysis project Ga0302320, IMG submission 202130) | Peat permafrost microbial communities from Stordalen Mire near Abisko, Sweden - Bog_T0_3 | ecosystem: Environmental > Terrestrial > Soil > Wetlands > Peat | place: Sweden: Abisko, Stordalen Mire... | reverse complement strand
ACATCGTCCGCGCAGCAGGCAACAGATTCTGGGAGAAGCACAAGTCGCATCTTGCATGGGTACATCGCAAGGTGCTCGATGCCATCGTCCGGTGCCGCACTGCGGCACTGGGCGGTCATCTTGATAAGTGCGTCGGCTGCGGCCATCAGGCCATCTCATACAACTCATGCCGTGACCGCAACTGTCCAAAGTGCCAGGGCAACGCGCGCGCAAAATGGCTGGCCGCGCGCTCGGCTGAACTCTTGCCTGTGCCCTACTTCCACATCGTGTTCACGCTGCCGCATGAGCTGTCGGCTCTTGTCCTGCAGAACAAGCGGCTACTCTACGACCTGCTCTTCCGCACCAGCTCAGCTTCGCTGCTCGAACTGGCTCGCGATCCCAAGCACCTGGGAGCCGACATCGGATTCCTCGGCGTGCTCCATACATGGGGACAGAACCTCCAAGTTCATCCCCACGTACACTACATCGTTCCCGCCGGAGGCCTTGCCCTTGACGATTCCAGATGGATAGACTCGTCGCGCCGATTCTTCCTGCCCGTCCACGCACTGAGCCGAGTCTTCCGCGGAAAGTTTGTCGCTGAACTGAAGCAACTCTTCGAGGAGAACAAGCTTCAGTTTCACGGCTCACAACAGTCTCTGGCCACTCCCGGCTGCCTCGCCACCTTCCTCCGGCAACTGTTCCGGCAGGACTGGGTCGTCTATGCCAAGCCACCCTTCGGCGGTGCCGAACATGTGCTCAACTACTTGGCCCGCTACACTCATCGAGTAGCCATCTCCAACCATCGTCTCGTAGCCTTCGAGAACGATCGCGTCTCCTTCCGCTGGCGAGATTATGCCCATGGCGGCAAGAAGAAGATCATGACCATCTCAGCAGATGAGTTCCTGCGCAGATTCCTTCTTCACGTTCTGCCCAAAGGACTGGTCCGCATTCGCCACTTCGGCCTCTTCGCCAACCGAAGACGGCAAACCGCCCTCGCACGCTGCCGCCAGTTGCTCGGCGCCGTTGCGTGCCCAGATCGCCCCGAAACAACCAACCTGCTGCGTTGCCCCGTCTGCTCCAGCACCATGCTGGTCATCGAGCGGATCACGAGTGCGCAACTTTACTTCCGGACAGATCTGAACTTTCCTACGCCACAGAGGTGCAGCGTTGACAGCTCATAAAACATTTATGGCTCACGTCGTTTCTACCCCTGTCGCCCGATGGCATGTTCATACATGCAATGCTCTAGTGTGCCTGCAGGTGGTCCAAGCACCCGCTTTAAAGCACTCGCTCACACCTTGCAGGACTCCGTTCCGCTGCACATACGGGACGCTCCCGACTCGGCAGGGCCAATTCTGCCTCCGCATTGGCCAAGATCAGCGAGCCGGAGCCATTGAAAATGCATAGGTAGATCACCGCATCCGCCGCAAACGCCAGCGGCTCAGTTCAAACGATCCTATCGAAACTGCCCCGGACGAAAGATCTCGGCTCAACCCCTGCCTCGTCTGTCGGGGCAGTCCCGATAGGAACCTAACGTTTTTCAGGATCAATCCCTGTATTTACTCGTAAATTGGCATGGATGAACAGTTTGGTCCGTCAAAAATAGAGACTGTCGGTCAGAGATCTTCAAGGCGTTTCGGTCGAGTAGAAGCAGACCTCATCGGGCCCACCTCGACCGAGTCCACGCAGCCGCCCCCACTCTCCTATTGACAATCTATAGGAAGGTTGATACAAACTCGTATAGAGATTCGATAGGAAATCACCATGAGCTCCAAGCAGACAAACCTCCTCCAAGGCACACTTGATCTCCTGATCCTGAAGGCGCTAGGCGCGGGTGAAAACCATGGCCTGGGAATTTCGCGGCGAATCGACCAGATCACTCAGGGGACTTTCCTCGTCAAGCCCGGTTCGCTATTTCCAGCTCTTCACCGCTTGGAAGAGGCCGGCTGGTTGAGCTCGTTCTGGGGCGAATCAGAAAACAACCGCCGCGCCAAGTTTTACCGCCTTACTAAGGCGGGTAAAGCCCAGATGGATGTCGAAACGAAGCAGTGGCAAACGATCGCTATGGCGATGGCGAATGCACTGAAAGCTACCACATAGAGGCGGACCATGAATTCTTTGTCTTGGCTGCGCAGTCTTCTGGCGAATCTCCTCCGAAAAGAGAAGATTGAGCGCCAACTGGATTACGAACTTCGGGCCTACGTGGAGATGGCGACGGACGAGAAGGTCGCTGCTGGCGTTTCCGCATCCGAAGCACGCCGAACCACATTGGCTGACTTTGGTGGAATCGAGCAGGTAAAACAGTCCGTGCGGGATCATCGCGCCGGGTCAAGTTTCGAGGTTCTGTATCTCGACGTGCGTTATGGCTGGCGTCAGTTGGTGCGGAATCCTGGATTCACCGCCGCAGTGATTGTCACGCTTGCTCTCTCCATTGGCGCCAACACCGCCATTTTTTCAATTGTGAACGCTCTTATGCTTAAGGGTCTTCCTTACCCTGCCCCGGAGCGAATCGGCACCATCTTCTGGCGCATAGAGGGCTCTCAGCCGTTTGACGGTCGGAGTGAGATCGACGGGGAGCATTGGGAACTGCTGCGCGACAGTGTTCCTTCGGTGGTCGGCGCAGTATTGAGCCCCCTCTCATCCGGGGCCAATCTTCAGGCGGGGCAGAGTGTCCAGTACGTACGTGCGGGCCGCGTCTCCGCGCACTATTTCGACGTCCTCGGTGTTCTTCCAGTCGTCGGCAGGGCTTTCACGGCGAACGAGGATCGCCCGCATGGCCCAAAGGCCGTGATCCTATCCTATGGCCTGTGGCGCACTACCTTTCACGCTGATCCCCACCTGATCGGTCAGACGATCGATCTGAAGGGGGAACCTTATACCGTTGTGGGTGTGCTGCCTGTCAGTGCGAGCACTCCCTTGAATGCGGACCTCTACATTGATCTGCAGCCCAGCCGCCAGGGGGAAGGCTCGAGTACAAACTTCGGGGTCATCCTTCGATTGCGCGACGGCGCGAACTGGCAGCAAGCTGACGCCGAGATCAACAACGCATGGGCCGCCCCAGCACATCATTTTGTAGACGAGTTTCATCGAGGTTCAAAGATTTCGTTTTATACCGTGCCCTTGCAGCGGGGTCAGAGGGCCGACCTTCGTCCCAAAGCGCTGACACTGATGCTCGCAGCCGGATTCATTCTGCTGATTGCCTGCGCGAATCTTGCTGGGCTAACCGTAGTCCGTATGGCGCGGCGTACCTCTGAGATTGCAACGCGGATGGCACTGGGCGCTTCACGCTGGCATATCCGGCGGCAGTTATGGATCGAGAATCTTCTGCTCGCGCTTATCGGAGGTGCGGTCGGAATAGGTGTCGGATTCCTGGCGTTGCGCGGCCTCCTTTCGCTCCTGCCTCCCGATTACCTTCCAGTCGCTGGCGTTTCGCCGGATGGACGTGTGCTCGCTTTCTCGCTGGTGGCGTCGATCCTCACGAGTGTGCTCTTTGGCATGCTGCCCGTGCTTGCCCTGAAACAAATCGCTCTCCGGTCGTTCATGGCGTCCCGCACCATCGCCGGCGTGGAGCGCTTACGTTTTCGCCAAACCTTGATCGCCGGCGAGGTTGCTCTGACTGTCGTCCTTCTTGCCGCCAGCGGCCTGCTCATCCGTACATTGATCCATCTGCAGAGCCTCCCTCCGGGGTTCAATCCGCAAGGCGTGATGACTGCCAAGGCCTCTCTGGATGACGCGCGCTACCGCGATCCGGCCGCCTTTGATAGCATGCTCAACGAAAGCACCGCCGCCATGGAACGTATTCCGGGCGTCCAAAGTGCAGCTGTTGGGCTGTCCCTCCCGTACGAACGCGCTTTGAACAATGGCATGACGCTCGGCAGCGGTCCTCAAAGAGGTCAACAGGCAATGAGTGGTGAGATATACGTCTCGCCTTCGTACTTTGCAACTCTCGAGATTCCATTACTTGCTGGACGTGGCTTCACTAGCTCCGACCGGCGAGGCAGCCAGCCTGTGGCCATCGTCAATCGATCGTTCGTTCGCAAATACTTCGGAGGTGTCAATCCTGTCGGCCAGACTCTCGATAAAGAAGGGACGATCATTATCGGAGTGACGGAAGACGTTACCCTCGCACCGCATGCAGAGCAGGTGAACGATCCTCTGGGCAGCGAGCCGATCACGTATATCCCCGCGACGCAGGCAGACCCGCGGATGCTTGCTGTGGTCCACGCCTGGTTCCAACCGAGCTGGATTGTCCGCACCTCCGCGCCGATTCAGGGCCTGCCCGGACAGATGCAGCGAGCTCTGTCCAGTGTCGATCCAGGTCTGCCTTTTTCCGGGTTCTACAGCATGACTGATCATCTTGCGCAGTCTCTTGCCACGCAGAGGGTCGAGGTGGCTCTCCTCGGCGCCATGGCGGGCCTTGCTTTACTTTTGAGCGCGGTGGGCATCTTTGCTTTGGTTGCGAATATGGTGGCGCAACGAACACGCGAAATCGGACTCCGCATCGCACTGGGATCGACAATCCGCCAGGCGATGGCACACGTCGCAGCGCCGGGAATTCGATCTTCGGCCATAGGGATTGTTCTCGGTCTTATTGTCTGCCTGGGAGTGCTGCGGGTGATGCGTAGCGTGCTTTACGGTGTGAGTATCTATGATGCTCCAAGCATGGCTGGTGTCGTGGTAGTTCTAACACTGGTCACAATGTTTGCCACAATCATTCCGACTTTGCGTATTGCGAAAACCGATCCGGCGACGACGCTGCGAGATGAGTAGAACCACGAGGCAGCTTAAGACGACATAGGGAAAGTCGGAGGCTGCCGAGGTCTCGGTTCGACAAATCGCCAGTGTACTCATCCGAGGTTGACTGCTCCTCGAGAATTGCCCATAGGTGCGGATTCTGACGTATGTCGCACGCCTTCGGCTCCCCGTTTGCCGCTATGGAGGCTTGGCACTACCTGATCCCGCCCATCGTGCGGAGGGCGAGCGTGGCGGCGTGAAAACCGCACATGCCGTGAACGCCACCGCCGGGCGGAGTTACCACATGCTATCCACAAAAGAACCCTACTCCCAGGATGTCCTGATCCGGTACGATCGCCTCGCCAACAAACATGCGGAAAACAGGTACAAAAGCTTACAGGCAATCTCGGCTGTCAGCTCACACCCATACCCGAGACGAGCATATAGCTGTGTCGTTCTTCAGGATTCGCCATGCCGACGCGAATTTCCCGTGCGGGTCCTTCATCAATGGCCGCTGTTGGGAACGTCTTCGGGGACCAATGGCGAATCAAGCGGACTTACCGCTCACCATTCCGCGACGGGCCCCGTGAAGACGACCGTTGCCCCTTGAGTGAGATCAGCACTTTACAAAGCGCTTTATCCACGAGCCGGCCTGCTCGACTACCGCCTCCTCGCCGCCGGCTTAGAGGCGTCTTCGACACGTCTCAGGCATACTCTCTTGACTCGGCGCCATTAAGGCGCCTGCACGCCAAAATCGTATATTCCCACCATCGGTGGCCCGCCCAGCACATACTGGCCAGGCGGCAGCGGAGTTTTTGGCGCAACTACGACTACGGTTTCGGATATGCGTTTGATATCGACAGGCTGCACTCGTTTTGGCGGTAGCCAGCTTTCGCGCGTACTTACGGCCTGTTCCACCTCGCGGTGATCCTTCTTCACATCAACCACGCCGATCAAAATCTGGTCTGGATTGTAATTGGCGGGAATCACGATGCAGAATGACGCGCGGGGTCCTACCGTCAGAGGGGCCGATGGGTCTTTATAACGTGTGACCACCATCTGGCCTGCCGTTCCGTTCATTGCGCTGAAAGGGTTTCTCCCCATGTCCTTGAATCCTTGCTTAATCGAAACATCCCGCTCTCTGGGCATGGATACTGCCAATAGCATTGTTCTCCACGCGGTGCCGTCAAAGTATGATGCGCCATAGCTTGAAGGACACTGGATGGAAGAATCCTCGTTTGCGGCTAAGTGCGCAGATGTTGCGACTGGTCCTGAAAGCCCTCCCGGACTATGGCTGCGGGCATAGAACGACTTCCAGTCTGCGAACGATTTTCTCAGCTTCTCCTCATCCGTTCCCGGCATCGGAAGCGCTTGGAGTTCGTTGTTCATTAATAGGATGGTTCCGACAACCTTACCACTGCTATCGAAGACCTGGGCCGACTGGCCCGTAGTTAGGAATTTGAATGTGTAGTCATCCCACTTGACCGTCTGGTTTGCCAGCGAGTTCTGCCCGTATCCGCACATTGCGGCCATAGCCAGGGGGAGGCAGACAAACGCCCAGAATTTTCGCAGATATGGCATAGGTCCCTCCAGGAAAAAACTACCCGATTATACGGTCGCACGACTGTGCAGACAACGACTTTTCGTGGCGAGATCATCTTCGGAATTAACCTTCTGTCGCGATTTTGAGACCCGGGAAGGCTTAAAAGCATTGAGCCTGAATTATTTCGCCCTCAAGTCGCCATATCGACGCTAATCCTGTTTCTTGGTATTCTTTGCCCGCCGGGAACTGCGTGTTTTCCGCTCTATGTCTGTGGTCCAGTCGGGATCCAGTTTTCAATTGCGCCCGGAAGCGTCGCTGGTTGATGCCAGAGCCGGATCGATTATGACTTGATTCGGCGTTTCTCTCGGTTCTGGATCTTGCCCATCATCGAGCCATAACGCAGGGAAAGGGTATGGAAAGGTTAGGTACGACTCATGGCAAGCAAGTTTTGCCAGCCAGTCTTGCTCATCTTCAAACGCTGCCCGCTCTTGAGGATGACCGATCCTTCGCTCTGCCCTTCGCGGAGAATCTCACGCACTTGATCTACATTGACAATAATGGACCGGTGAATTCGCACAAATTTGTTCTGGTCCAGGGTGCTCGCAAGTTGCTTGATCGTCTCTCGCAGCATCACGCTTCTTGGTCCGACATGGAGACAGCAGTAGTAATCCGCAGCTTCGATCCATTCGATATCGCCGATAGTTACAAAGGACTCCTTCGTGCCACAGTGAACGAGAAGCCTCTTCGGAGCTTCTTTGGCACTCTGGATTTCGAGGGCCGCCAGCACGGACTTGAGCTGTTCCTGCGTCAGGAGCGCCGCGTGGGATGCGATGCGCTCCTTGATCCGGCCGAGCGTCGCCCGCAGCCTCTCCGGTTCCACAGGCTTCGTCAGGTAATCGAGTGCGCGAACCTCAAATGCCTGCACCGCGTATTGATTGTGGGCCGTCACGAATACAGTAACCGGAATATTGGCATGCCCCACCTGATCGATCACCGAAAACCCGTCTTTTCCGGGCATCTCGATGTCGAGGAAGAGCACGTCGATCCTGTTTGTCTTGAGCGCCGCAATTGCTTCTCGTCCGTTGCGACATTCTCCGACAATCTGGATCTCTTCATCGCTTCCCAAAAGAAAACGAAGCCGCTCACGAGCCAGGGGTTCGTCATCAGCAATGAGAGTTTTCAGTTTCATCCTTGCTTGCGCTCGTATGGAATTGTTATTGCGACCTCAAAGCCGCCGGTGTCGAGTGGCAGCGCTTGCATAGCATATCCGTCACGGTAGAAGTGCGCCAATCGTTCCCGTGTATTTTTGAGTCCGATGCCGTGCCCGTTCTGCGCACGTTCTTCCATGCCTCGTCCGGAATCACGCACGCACAAAATCAGGTTCGCCCCCACGCGTTTCGCAGATGCCTGCACCAGACCTTCATTCTCGCAATTGGCGATGCCATGCCGAATCGCGTTCTCCACAATGGGCTGAAGCAGAAAGCAAGGAACCAGACCATCCAAAGCGCTCGGCTCAACCTTGATTTCGACGCGCAACCGATCCGCGAAACGGACCTGCTCGATAGCCAGATAGTTCTCCATCAACTCCACTTCCTGCAACAAGGGTACTTTCTCCGGCGTTGTCCGCTTCAAGGTGCTTTTAAGAATCACATTGAGATGGGCGAGCATCTCTGCGGCTTCTTTCGTTCTCTCAAGTTCGACCAGGGTCGTAATTGCATTCAATGTATTGAATAGAAAATGCGGTTCCAACTGCATCTGCAGAGCACGCAAGTGCGCAGCGGAAAGCTGCCTCTCCAATTCGAGCGACTTCATCGCGTCGCGCTGCGCGCGTATCTGAGACTGCACTGTTCCGGCAATTCCAAAGATAAACCCGTATAGAAGCAGTTCTAAACCGAAGCGATTGATGGTTAGGAGACTCGTAGCAATCGTCCATGCGCTTCCAACTCTCTGCCATCCTGGCGTCATGAAGCAGAGGCTTCCCAACAGCAGCAGGTGTGCCGCACCGAGAGTCGCTGCCACGATCGAGTGAACCGCGATTGCCTTCCCAGAAAAGTTCGACGCAAATGGAATCCGCCTGCCAAGGATCCAGATGGCGCTCGCGATGCAACCCCACCACTCCCAAAGTGCCAAGCCATAGTTAAGCGAAGGAAGGTGTGTCACTGACTGGCACTCGATGGCCGTCGCGAGTGCGAAGACCGTCGCCACTGAAAAAATGATCGCGTGACCACCGAGACGGCTGCGACCTCTATCGATGAAAACTAAACGTTCGTCGTCTCCAGCATTGATTGAAGGCCCCATGGGGTCCCGCGTGGCAACAAAGGTGCTCATAAAAGCCCCCTCTTCTGGTTACAGACTAGTTAGTTGTTCGTGCGGTCAAACCTGAACACTTGGGCCTAAGGGCTCGAGGAACACCGTTGCCCAGAACTCCAGACCCACATCGTACAACGGCGGACGGCTCGTCTTTCCACTCTTTTGCAGGGAACACCGCATTTTTTGCAGCGAGCTTTGCAAACCCTGGCTCAACTCTTCCGTCGGTTCACGGCAACGGGCCGCAGCCGCTTCCCGCTTGGTCGCAGCGGTCCGCGTGTTCCGGCCTGTTCGCCGCACATTTTAGCCGACTCCCTGCAATTCCTCTATCTCCCGCTGCAGATCGATGGCACGAGCCAAGAGCTTCATGGATTCTTGTCCTGAGGTATTGCAATTCGATGCGAAACCACAAACCTGCCTTGCTTGCCCTCGTGATCTGCTTGCCTCTTGCAGCCTGCTCCCGCTGGGTCGTCAAAGCCAATGTTTCCACTCCCGAAGGCATCCCGGTTCGTGCCGCCCAGGCAGTCTTCTGCGATGTTCCATTGGATGTTCTGGCGGTTGGAAACGTGCAGGCCATGACCAGCGTTGAGGTGAAGTCACGAATTGCCGGACAGATCAGGCAGGTCGCGTTTGAAGAGGGGCAGAACGTGATCCAAGGGCAATTGCTTTTCACCATCGATCCTGACGTTCTGCAGCGCCAAAAAGCAGAGCAGCAGGCGCAACTCGAGCGCGACAAAGCGATGGAACAGCAGGCCCGCGCGATGGTGGCAAGAGACGCTGCCACACTCAAACAGAGCCAGTCGGAAGCGGACGTTGCAGTCGAACTTGGAAAGCTAGGTGTCCTTTCCGGGCAGCGAGTGGACCAACTGGTAACAACGCGCGAGACATCGCGCTCGGCGCTTCAAGCGGACCAGGCGTCAGTGAACGCTGCGCTCGGTACCGTGAAGGCGGATGAAGAGCGTCTTGCTCAAACCAGCCTGCAACTTAGTTTTACAAGCATTGTTGCCCCGATCTCCGGACGTGCCGGCGTTGTGACCGCCAAGGCAGGAAGCATGGTCAGAGACAACGACACCACCCTCGTGACACTGCTTCGTTCGGCCCCTATTCAAGTTGCGTTCGGAGTTCCGGAGCAAATCCTGCCGCAAGTGCGGCAATTGAATGCAAGCGGTCCCTTGGCCGTGGAAGCGGCTCACGGCGAAGGGCCGGGGATCACAGGACGCCTTGACTTCATTGACAATACGGTTGATGCGGCCACCGGCACCATCCGCCTGAAGGCAGTCTTTCCCAACACCGACGGAGCGCTCTGGCCCGGAGAATTTGTCAATGTCCGTCTCCGGCTCCAAATAGAGAGCCGTAGAACGGTTATCCCGGACACCGCGGTGCAGGACGGACTCGATGGAAAATACGTCTGGATGATAAAGTCCGGCGTCGCGAGCATGGCGCCTGTCACGGTGTCGCGCAGTTTTAAACCTGAGAGCGGTCCGGATCAGGCAATTGTCAGCCGTGGCATCGATCCAGGGGACATAGTAGTAACGGAAGGACAATTGAGACTCACGCCCGGCGTGAAGGTCTCACTATTAAGTTCGCCGGGATCGTCGCCCACGTCATCTTCCTCTCGGTAACTCCAGATTTGAGCCCGTTCATGCGAGGTGCATGTCTATGCGTTTTACCGACTTCTTCATTCACCGTGCAATCACGACAACGCTACTCATGGCAGCGATCGCCGGCTTTGGTGCGTTGAGCTATTTTTCGCTTCCCGTAAGTAATCTGCCGGAGGTCGAGTACCCCACCATCCGCGTTTCGGCAGCGCTTCCCGGCGCCAATCCCGAAGCTATGGCCGCAACGGTCGCGACACCTCTGGAAAGTGACTTTTCGCTAATTCCTGGCGTTGAGAGCATGACGTCAAACAGCACTGTGGGCGAGACTCATATCACACTTCAATTCAATTTGAATCGGAGCGCCGATGCAGCGGCACAGGACGTGCAGGCGGCGATCTCGCGACCGGAGGGATCGTTGCCCGAGAATCTGCCGGCGCCGCCCACTTACTCGAAAGTGAATCCTGCCGCGGATCCGATTCTCTGGCTGGAGATGTCTTCAAAAACCATTTCCTACGAGGAATTTGCGAAATTCGCAAATCAGGTGCTCGCCAAGCGAATCTCAATGGTCAGTGGCGTCTCTCAAGTTGACGTCTATGGGCCGGAACAACCCGCTATCCGGGTTCAAGCCGATCCTGCAAGGCTCGCGGCTTATAGCCTGGACCTCGAACAAGTGCGAACTGCGCTCAGTTCCGGCAGCACGAATCTTCCCAGCGGTACCTTGCATGGAGATGCGAGAGACTATTCTCTTCAGACGAATAGTCAACTCACATCGGCCGCACAATTCTCGCAGCTCATCGTCGCTTACAGAGATGGTGTCCCTCTAAGGCTCAACCAGGTCGCGACGGTCTCAAACAGCTTCAGCGACGATAGGAGCACTTTCTGGATCAACGGAAAGCGAAGCGTCATTCTCGCCGTAAGAAAGCAACCCGGCGTAAACACCGTGGAAGTCGCCGATCATGTCAAGGCGCTGGTTTCCTCGATGCGTGACTCAATGCCTCCCGGCGTTTCTTTCGGGACAGTCTCCGATGACGCGGAAACGGTCCGCGAGTCTGTCGCGGATGTGAATAGGACGCTCGTCCTTACCATCGGCCTCGTGGTGCTGGTGATCTTCGCATTTCTGGGAACGGTATCGGCCACTATCATTGCGAGCGCGGCGATCCCGGTATCGATTCTGGGAGCCTTCGTTGCCATGCGGTTGCTCAACTATTCCGTCGATATGTTTTCGATGATGGCTATCACCCTCTCGGTCGGCTTCATCGTCGACGATGCAATCGTGATGATCGAGAACATCGCACGTCACCGTGAGATGGGGAAGTCCCAGCGTCAGGCGGCGATCGACGGCGCACGCGAGGTCGGCTTCACCATCGTTTCGATGACTCTTTCGCTGGTTGCCGTATTCCTTCCTGTTGTGTTTCTCAACGGAGTGCTGGGGCGCTTGTTGCGCGAATTCGCTATCACAATTTCGGTGGCCATCCTGCTCTCCGGCATTACATCGCTGACTCTCACGCCCATGTTGTGCAGCCGTTTTCTAAATACAAGAGAAGACACCGGCAATCGGTTCCAGCGAATTTCACAACGTATCTATTCGGCGTTGCAAGTCGTCTACAAACATTCCTTGGAAGTTGTGCTGCGCCACAAGCGGGCAACGATTCTCGTCAGCATTTCAATGACGGCATTGACTGGCTATCTTTTTGCGGTCATGCCGAAGAGCTTTATGCCCCCAGTCGATGTCGGAGCCTTCGCCGGCAGCTTGGAGGCTTCGCAAGGTAACTCTTTCGCCAGAATGGTCTCTTATGGAGAGGAAGTGAACAAGATTCTCGCGACAATTCCGTGGATGCAGAGCAACCTCTCCGGCATCTATGCACAGAACAGGGGCTGGTTCTGGGTCAATCTCGTCAAGAATAAACACCGGCCCAACGAAAAGATCATCATCTCGGACCTGCAGACAAAGTTGAACCGGATTCCTGGCCTCAATGTATATCTCCGCCAGCCGGAGTTTTTGACCTTGGGACAGAGTGAAGGCCGTTCCCAATACTCCGCAGCACTGGAAGGAGCAGACGCCGAAGAGTTATATCGCTGGGCTCCCAGGTTAAAAGCAAAGCTGGAATCTTTGCCGCAATTGATGAATGTCTCCACCGACCTCGAGATAAGCGCTCCGCGACTGAATGTTGAGATACGGCGTGACCTGGCCATGTCGCTCAATATCGATCCAGAGAGAATTGCAAATACGCTTTACGATGCGTACGGAAACCGCCGAGCAACCACGGTCACGGTTGCCTCGGAGCGGTACGACGTTATCCTCGAGGTTGCAGATCAGTACCAACATGATCCGGAGGCCCTGGGTAGTCTCTATCTCCGTTCGAATTCGGGGAGTTTCGTGCCTCTCTCTGCAGTAACGACGCGCATTCAGACTGTTGCGCCGTTGACTGCAAACCATGTGGGCCAGTTCCCAGCCGTCACATTTCAGTTCGACCTGAAACCTGGAATCTCGTTGAGTGCGGCCACTTCGATCATTCGAAGGGCGGCAGAGGAGATCGGCATGCCGGCTACCTTGGCGTTCTCGTTTCAAGGAACGGCAGCACAGTTTCAGAGCTCACTCAAAGGCCTCGGCCTATTGCTTGCGATTGCCGTCATGGTCATCTACCTGGTGTTGGGAGTCCTTTATGAAAGCTTCATTCATCCAATCACCATTCTCTCCGGTTTGCCCTCTGCAGCCATCGGCGCGCTGCTCACTCTGCTGCTATTCGGCCAGGATCTCAACCTCTATTCATTCGTAGGCATCATTCTGCTGATCGGTATCGTGAAAAAGAATGCGATCATGATCGTGGACTTTGCGCTCGAAGCTGAGCGTAGATCGGGCATGAGTCCGGAAGCTGCCATCTATCAGGGCTGCCTGCAAAGATTCCGTCCCATCATGATGACCACTATGGCGGCGCTCCTGGGAGCAGTCCCAATCGCACTGGGGACCGGCATCGGCGGCGAGGCTCGGCGACCACTCGGCATTGCGGTGCTTGGCGGTCTGATTCTTTCGCAATCGCTGACACTTTACATTACTCCGGTCCTTTACCTTTACCTTCATCGCTTCCAGCGAAGCCACCGTCTTGAATATGCTGACGTTGCGATGGGAATCCTGCGCTCTGTCGACTATTGAGAGATCCAGGATCTTCCCGGCCCCTGGGGCGTTTCCCGTTCCGAATCCTCAATTTGGGATGCAAACCAAACTCGATGAACGATATGCCCTGTTTGCGACAGGTGCCGCTGCGGAATAGCGAAGCTCTGCATTGAATGACAATCACAAGCGGGCACGCAATGCTTGAATGTCGCGCATCGGTGGCTGTCCGAAGAATCGCTTGTACTCTCGATTGAACTGGCTTGGACTCTCGTATCCAACCTCGAAAGCTGCGCTCGCAGCATCTAGCTCTTCCGTCAGCATCTTCTGCCGCGCCGTATGGAGCCGAAGCTGTTTTTGAAACTGAAGCGGGCTCATCGCTGTGAGACCACGGAAGTGATGATTCAGGGTCGATCTGCTCATGCCTGACATCAGTGCGAGTTCATCCACATTCAGCGCCGCTTTAAAGTTGTCGCGCAGCCAAGTGACGGCCCTTGCTGTCCGATAGCTTTGGTCTGCAAGCGTTGCCACCGAACGCAGACGATCTCCCTGTGTGCCCTGCAGAAGCCGATAAATGATTTCGCGCTGGAGAAGTTTGCCAAAGAACGGAACATCCTGTGGAGAGTGGAGAAGCTGCACCATCCGTAAACATGGCGCGAGCAGCTCTACGGTTGCTCCACCAAGGACCATGCCACGGGTTCCAGACGGCGGTGCAGGAATGTAGACTTCTTCGGAATGAAGGACTTCGCGGACCATCCCCATGTCAAGTCTGAGGAAGAACGCCAGGTAGGGCTTCTCCGTACTGGCGGAGCAAACCCGACTGATGATCGGAAGTTCGATGGATGTGAGAAGAAAGGTTGATCCCCCGAACAAATAACTCTGTTTACCCAAGTCGACACGCTTCTTCCCCTGCGGAATGAGAAGCAGACTCGGCACATAGGTACAGGGATTCGGTGCGGTAGGAGCAGTATTTTGGTAGAGCGTAAGTCCGGGAACTGCGGTTGACAGTTCCGAGTCCTGCCCTATCACTTTGCTAATCTCTTCAGCAAAGTCGCGGAGTCCTTGCGCGATATGCGATTCATCGTCTTGCCCTGATTTTCCTGTCTTCATCTCATTACCTCGACATCCTCACGATAAGACATAATGCGCCGTCGTAGCAGACTTGTCGTTTCCTTCGGCGAAATAGGCAATGATTAGAGTCGATCAGGCTACCGCCGTATGAGCCTTCTGGACTATTGTGGAACTCGAGGGGATTTGGAGATGAAAACACGTAAACTCGGAACGCTGGAAGTATCGGAACTCGGATTTGGCTGCATGAATCTGGCTACAAACTATGGCCCTGCCGCCTCTCTCGACGACGCTATCGGGGTCATTCGCGAAGCCCACAGCAAGGGCGTTACGTTCTTCGACACCGCCGAAGTGTACGGCCCGTATACGAGCGAAACCATTGTCGGCGGCGCGCTCGAGCCGTTCCGTAACGAGGTAATAATCGCGACGAAGTTCGGCTTCGATCTTACCGAGAAGGGCGGTCTAAACAGCAGACCGTATCACATCAAGTGGATGGTGGACGGCTGCCTCAAGCGTCTCAGGACGGATCGCATTGACCTCTTCTATCAACATCGGGTTGATCCGAATGTGCCAATCGAGGACGTTGCGGGAGCGGTGAAAGAGCTTATCGATGCAGGCAAGGTGTTGCATTTTGGTCTCTCGGAAGCGAGCCCTAACACGATCCGCAAAGCACATGCCGTTCAGCCGGTCACCGCTCTCCAGACAGAGTATTCGCTTATGAACCGTGACCCGGAAGAGAATGGTTTGCTCGATACCTGTGCAGAGTTGGGAATCGGCTTCGTGCCTTGGGGCCCCATGGGTATGGGCTATCTGACGCAGGAACTGGATGCAAAGAAGACTTTCGATCCCAAGTCTGATCTTCGTTCCGGGTTCGACCGCTTCCAGCCGGAGAGCATTGCAGCGAACAAGCCATTTGTAGATCGCATTGCTGAGCTTGCCAAGAGGAAACGGGCAACGATGGCGCAACTGTCGCTCGCATGGCTACTGGCGCAAAAGACATTCATCGTTCCGATCCCTGGAACAGGGAAGATCGAGCATCTTCAGGAGAACATTGAAGCGGCCAACCTTGCACTAACCGCAGAAGACCTGAAAGAGATTGACCGTGCCCTGTCCGAGTTCAAGGTTCATGGCGGTCGTATGAACGAACAACAGATGAAGGTCGTGGAACAGTAGGGTCGCGGGCGCTTGAGAGCCCACTCAAGTCGAGGAATTTCTGGGTCCACATAATCTCCGCAGTCGCGTCAGACCAACAGATGGACCTGCTCACTCACCGCGTTCTCATCACGGAGCACCCGAAGGAGTTTCTGGAAGCGGCTGTGATCCACGAGTTCGGCATCATCGATACGGCGCTGGCCACCAAAGAACCAGAAAAGCTGGCTGACATCATTTCGAGAGAATGGCTCGCTGACCTTCCGCGAGATCGAGGATTAGCCAGAATCACTTTTGGCGCGACTTCATATCAATGTGAGTCCGGAAGGACACATCGAAATGGGATTGCGACGGAAGCGATAAGTCGCTCATGGAATGAAAAGGAGAATTATGCAGCCGAACGAAGACTTCCGGCAGTTGCTCGACCACATTGCTGACCGCAACAAGCGCGCCTAGGCGGCGTATAAGGCCGGCGAATCCGAAGTCGGCCTCTTCTTCGTATGCAACGGCAGTTTCCTACCGCATCCTCCGCGCCGCGGTCAACAAGACCCCGAGACAACAGGTAGTATTCAAACTCGTCATCCAGCGGACATTCGCAGCGAATAGAGGAGAAAACCTACAGCGGCGCCCACCATCGGCTCCGGCGTGATCGCTGCCCCCTTGACGCCGCAAGGAGCGGGTCGAAGTCTGCGTCCAGAGAAGCTATAATGCGATCCGTCAGCTAACGAACAGCGTGTAGCGCATGATTTTGTGCAACCCATTGTTCTAGTGACGAATAGTTATGCAACGCGCCCTGAATGCATTCTCCGCTACCTATGCCAACTGGATGAGCAACACCAGTGCTTTATCTCGTGAGATGTTGCGTTTCTCAATAGGTTCTTAGGCCGTTTGCCTTTCTGATCGTCCAATATCGGCAAAAGCATTTGGCTTTATGTAGCCCCTGTGTTTACAGCTTTCGCACCGATTTGGTTGGCGAAAAAGCATATCAACTTCGCATGGACATTCGCTCCCTCGCCCAATTGCACGCAGCATCTCCAGACATCGGACGAGCAATGAAATACCCTTGCGCAAGATCACATCCAAGTGTGTTGAGATATTGGAGGGTGCTCTGACCATCGACCCCTTCAGCCGTGACTCGAAGACTGAGGCTATGGCCAAGATCGACTATCGATTTAATGACCGATAGCGATTCCTTGGTTTGGTTGGCTAGCATAACGAAGGACTTGTCGACCTTGATTTCCGAGAACGGCAACCGGACAAGTTGGACCATGGAAGAATATCCGGTTCCAAAATCGTCGATCGACAATTGAAAGCCCTTCATGCGGATTCGGGTCATCAGATCAAGAGAGAGAATCGGATCGACCATTGCGCTGGTCTCTGTCAATTCCAGGACAATTCGTTCTGGGTCAATCTCAAATAAGTGGCAAAGGGTAGCGAGTTGATCAGCCAACTGAATGCCCACGAGACTTCTCGCAGAGAGGTTCAAAGACAAGTGCAGGTCGGATCCTGGAAATGCTCCGGAGAACCACTCGAGGCTCTGTTCAAAGACTTGCGTGGACAAGGCATCGATCAGTCCAGTCTCTTCGGCAACTGGAATAAAACTGTCCGGCATTACGATTCCTTTATCGGGATGTTGCCAACGAACCAGTGCCTCCAGTCCAACGATGGATCCGCTCTTGCAGGCAATCTTGGGCTGATAGGCCATGACAAATTCGTGGCGTTCGATCCCGCCCTGCAGTTCGGCCTTGGTGACTTCAATTTCATCCCCGCGTGCCGGCTCATTGACAGGAGTGAGGGGCTGATCGCGATCGCTTCCTTCGCCGATGAGAGATCGAAGAGCCTCCTTCGAAATTGGCTTGGAAATGATTCCCAGAATACTCAGACCGTGTTCCCGTGCAGATCGCTGTGCCGCATCCAGCACACGAGTACCCATTCCGCTGGATATGACGATCTTTGCTCTGCAGTCGCGTTCGGCCAAGAGTCGCATAATTTCAACACCATCAAGATCTGGCATAACCAGATCGATCGTGATGATGTCCGGATTCATCTCAATCAATTTCGAGAAGAATGCTTCTGCGTGCGTTACAAATGCCGCTTTGAAGCCGAAGCCTTCCGCCAGCCACTGGATGGTCTGCCCGACAGATGCGTCATCGTCCAATATGAGAACTCGTCTGTTAGGCATCTTCACTCTCCCGTTCAAGTGGGGACGCGCTTTCAGTGAGCGCACCACGAACTTTTCTCGCCAGTTCCCTCAGCGTATAGGGCTTGCTCAACAACTGAACCTCCTTGTCCAATAGAGCCTCGTTAAGAACCGCGTTCTGCGCATACCCGGAACAATACAATACCTTCAACTTCAAGTTAAGCTTGCGGGCCTTCAGTCCCAATTCGATTCCATTCAGTCCGCCTGGCATTACAATATCCGTAAAGAGAAGATCTATATCTGGACGATTCTCGATGATGCCCAGTGCTTCCTCTCCATTTGTCGCCTCAAGGACCTGATATCCGAGGTCAATCAAAAGAGACGAGGCAAACTCACGGAGGGCTTTGTCATCTTCCACGAGGAGAATTACTTCCGATCCGCGAGGCTGATTGATGGAGGATGGTGTCTGTTTGGGCGTCTCACTAGTCTGATCAGTTTCTGGAAGATACAATCTTACCGTCGTGCCTCGCCCCAATGCCGAGTCAATCTTGATATGCCCCTTGGATTGTTTGGCAAAGCCATACACCATACTTAATCCAAGACCAGTTCCCTTTCCAACTTCCTTGGTTGTAAAGAAGGGATCAAAGACGTGCCCAAGGTTTTCAGTGGAGATGCCGCAACCCGTGTCTTTCACTGTGATCAAGATGTACTTCCCTGGGAAAACATCGGGGTTCTGTTCCGCATAGTCAGAATCCAGCACCGTGCTGTCCGCTTCAATGGTGAGCTTTCCGCCGTTGGGCATCGCGTCGCGGGCATTGAGTGCGAGATTCAAGAGTGCGTTCTCGAGCTGTGCGGGGTCGACAATTGCTTCGCACTCTGGCCCGCACTGGGCCGTCGCCAATTCAATATCCGACCGCAAGGTACGGCGCAAGATGCCGTGCATTTCCACAAGCAGCTGGCAGATGCTCACGGGCCGCGGTTGCAGCGTCTGGCGGCGTGCAAAGGCCAACATATGATGAGTCAATTCCGCTCCGCGCCGAGCAGCATCGAGAATCATATTGACCATCTTGCTCAAACGCGGGTTCTCTTTCACCTCTCCCTCAACACACTCTGCGCAGCCTAGAACCACCGTCAACAGGTTATTGAAATCGTGGGCGATCCCGCCAGTCAACTGGCCGAGCGTTTCCATCTTCTGCGCCTGGTGGTACTGTTCTTCAAGCTGCTTCCGCTCGGTGATGTCGCGCCCCACGATAATCGCCCCTTTCACAGCCCCCTGGTCATCGCGCAAAGGGCTGAAGCTGAAGCTGGCGAACCAACTTTCTCCAGTGTCTTTTCGGCGAAGAGCGTATTCGACATTTGTATTCGTCTCGCCTCTGAGCGCTCTGGGAACCGGCCACATCGTGAGGGGCAGCGACGCTCCATCAGCGGCGGAAAGATCGAGGATGGCGCAATAGTCGGAGAACGTCCTGACACACTCCTCCTTTCTTCTGAATTTGTGAAACGCGGCAAATGCCTCGTTGAACTGACTGAATTCGCCACTGGCATCGGAGATCAGGACGGCATCCGTCATACTTGCCAGCGCAACGTCCAGCTTCTTCCGTTCCGCTTCTCGTGCGGCTTCCGCCCGCTTGCGGTCGGTGGTGTCTTGCGCGATCCCCAGAAGAACGGTACGATCGGCCGCCGAGTCCCGCAGAGGAGCGGCGTACATCTCCAGCCAGCGCCGTGCCGCCTTCGATCCCTCGATCTCGCATTCGATCATTCCCGCTTCACCGCGACAGACGCGCTCTGTCAGTTCGCGAAAGGCTTCGCGGCATTCGGAGACAACCGCTTGGTATACGTTGTGGCCGACAATCATTTCTGCGCTGTCTACCTCAAGCATGCGCAGCCCCGCTTCGTTCATCGACAGGACCGTTCCGTCAGAGGCAATGGACGTGATGCAATTCGGGCTGTTCTCAATGATGGCTCTGAGGTGTGCCTCACGCGCGGAGAGTGTGCGGTTGGCCTCCTCCAGCTGGAGTGCCTTTGCCTCCAGTTTGTGAATGAGGACCTCATTGTACTGACGAAGCAATCCCGCTTCTTCGCCCGCCGGAGCATTCGCTGGCGAAAGGTCTCCGCGCCCGGCTTTCGCCAGGACCTCACAAATCCGGACTAGGAAGGGGGCCGGTTCGGTAGGCTTAACAATAAAGGCGTCCGCGCCGAGGTTGAGCGCGAACTCTTCGTCCTTGATGTCGGTGTAGGTTGCCGTGTAGACGACAAACGGGATCCTATTGAGCTGCCGATCTGCCTTCCATTGGCGCAGCAGAGTGAAGCCATCCATGATCGGCATGAGCAAGTCAGAAATGATCAGGTCCGGCCGATCCGCCAAAGCCGTGGCCAACGCTTCGGCTCCGTTCTGGGCTGTGATTACCTCATAGCCTGTCGAGCGGAGCAACGCCTGCAAGTAATAGAGGTTCTCGTCATTGTCATCAACGATCAGGATCTTTTGCATGAATTCGTCTCGCTTCCTTCGCAGTGATTGCCAACTACCGAGACAGGTATTTGGAAATCTGGTCGGTGAAGGTACTGGGGTTGATCGGCTTTTCTATATAGTCCGTCGCGCCCGAGGCCAACGCTTTCTCGCGGTCCCCTACCATCGCATAGGAAGTTACCGCAATGATCGGCGTATCTCGAAGGGCGGGGTCCAAACGAATTTCCGCCGCGACGGCATAGCCGTCGAGCATCGGGAGTTGAATGTCAAGCAGAATCAAATCGGGGCGCAGCTCGCTGGCCATCGCAACACCGAGTCTTCCGTCACGAGCTTCGTGGACGCGCAGTCCGTGCTTCTCCAGCAGGAAGCGCACCAGGTAGAGATTCTGTTCGTTATCTTCAATGACTAGAACTGTCTTCATCACGCGGCTTGCCCCACTCCAACGGTAATCGAACGGTAAACGTGCTGCCCTGATCGAGAGCGCTCTCCACCGAAATGAAGCCTTTCAGGAGCTCAACCAGTCTTTTGCAAATCGAGAGGCCCAATCCGGTTCCTTCCCGCTTGCGCGCCAAGCCAGTGTCAGTTTGGCGGAACGGCTCGAATATGCTCTCGTGGTGCTTGGGATCAATCCCTATGCCCGTATCCTTAACGGTGACGACGATCCACTCTTCGTCACGCCAGCAACGAACAACCACTTCCCCTTGATCGGTGAACTTGACGGCATTGCCCAGCAGGTTCAGCAGAATCTGCTCCGTGCGCCGCTGATCGCTATAAATCTCGCCCACTTCCGGTGAAAGCTCGGTCCGAACCGCTAGTCCTTTTCTCTGGGCCAGAGGAAGTATGGTGGAAACGGTTTTCTCTATGGCGGGAACCATGGAAAACAATGCGCAGTGAATGTCGAGTTGTCCAGCTTCGATCTTGGAGATGTCCAGAACATCGTTGATCAAGGCAAGCAAGTGACGAGAACTATTCTGCACCATTCCCAACTGTTTTGCCTGTTCGTCGTTCAGAGGGCCTGCCAGTCCCTGCATAACAATTCCGGTGAAACCGATGATCGAGTTGAGCGGAGTTCGCAGTTCATGAGACATCGTGGCGAGAAACGCGGATTTTAGCCGGTCAGCGGATTGCGCTGCATCTCTGGCCTCCACAAGTTCCGCCGTGCGCAAGCGAACGCGATCTTCCAACTCGCCGCGTGCGCGCTCAAGAGCGGCAATTGCTTCGCCTCGCTCTTTGCGTGTGCGCAAGGACGCGATCCCATGGGCCAAATTCTCCCCGAGTTCAACGAGTAGCTTTACTTCAGACGAGTCAAATGCCTCCGGTTCCTCAGCGTAGATAGCCAAAGCGCCATAGACCGTGTCCCCCTGGTGCAGAGGCACCGACATAACTGACCGAAAGTCGTGAGAAATCAGTTCATCGGTCCAGTTAGAGAACGTCTTCTTATCCCCGAGACTGCGTACGACGACAGGCTTTCCCGTGCGGATTGCAGGTCCGATGCTTCCCCTCCCGTATTCATTGTCTGCCCAGCTCACATGAATGCGATCCAGAAAACCTTCCGCTTCACCAGCGGACGCGACGGGACGCACCGTGCATGCCTCGTCGTGGTCGGCATACCCCACCCAGGCAAACTGATACCCGGCTTGCCCGACCGCTATGCGGCAAACCTCATTGAGCAGTTCTTTCTCATCGGTAGCATGAACCACCGCCGAGTTGCAGTGCGACAACAAGCGAAGAGCCCGGTGGGTTTGGCGCAGAACTTCTTCCTTTATCTTGCGCTCGGTGATGTCCGTGCTGATTCCGCAAAGCGCTTGAAATTGACCTTCGCTATCCCTGATGGCAACCTTGATGCTCTGATAAGTGTGCGGGCCATCGGCAAGCAAGGATTGTTCCTCGAATTCCCGGCTACAGCCGCATTCAACAACTTCCCGATCGTTTGTGGTGAACTGGCGAGCGACATGCTCGGGGTAAAGGTCGAAATCCGTCTTCCCTTTGGCAAAGTCGATGGAAATATTCATCCTCTGGGTCCAACAGCGGTTGACAAAAAGATAGCGACCCGCCCGATCTTTCATGTAGATCAACGCCGGCGAGTTGTCCAACACCGCTTGTAACTCCGCGCTGCTCTTGCGAATAAACTCTTCCGCGCGCTTGCTTTCTGTGATGTCGGTCAACATGACCAGCAAGCCATCAGCACCATTCTGTTCATCGGGAATCGGAGTTGCCGAAATCTTTGCCCAAACCTCATCTCCGTCCTTTTTACACAAACGAAGCTCGCAGGCACTCACTTCTCGCAGAGAGTCGTAACGAGCGTCAGGGCAGAAATCGATTGCGTTTCGTCTTTCCATTTCATGCGGTTGATAACCCAGCATGTGGGCAAACTGGCGGTTGACAAAGGTAGTGTGACCATCCGCATCTAATGTCCAAATGCCTTCGTTGGCCATCTCTACGATCCGGCGATAGCGCTTTTCCCCTTCCCGCTCTGCTTCCTGCTTGGCCTGCTCTCTGATGAGGTATTCCCGCTCCGCCTCAGTGGCCTTTCTTTCTGCGATGACAGCGGCCAGAAGCAGCCCGGATACCGCCAAGGTAGCAAAGAAGAACTGGAGCAAGAGTGCATTGGTAAATGGCTGATCCTGTGAAAATGGTCCCAGCCCATGCGCCGTCGCGAGGAGCGCAACAATCACAATCACGCCATTGATCAGCGCAGTTCCGGCAACTCCAAACCGAATTGCCGCCCATAAAACAAACGGAACGACAAACAGTGCGAGTACGGTATGGCGAATCGCAAAATAGATGTGTTCATCGAAAAGAACCACGCAGGTGAGAGCCGTCAGGAGAAGCAGCCCCGCCAGTTCCAGAACCCGAACGACGGAGCGCAATTCCAATAACTCACGGAGCGAAAGCAGCAAAGGTGCGGCCAGCAAAATGCCCATGGCGTCGCCAAGGTAGTACGTCAACCACAAATGATCTGCCGCAGCCCTCGGCCGAATGCCAAAGGAGAGCAGAAAGGTCGTCCCAATGGACGCGCTGATGGCGGAACAGAGCACCGCGGCCAACAGCATCAATCCGAGCATGTCTCGAAGACGGTTCAGCGGAGTTCGAAAGCCTGAAATCTTGTGGAGGAGGAACGTACCGGCCAGTGCTGCGACTGTGTTTCCTCCGGCCAACCCTAGGGCAGCTAACAAAGGAAGATGCGAGACATAATTAACCAGGAACGCGGCCAGATAGATGGCAGGCCAGCATCGCCATCCGAACAGCAACAGACAAGAGAGCGCAGCCCCGGAGGCCGGCCAGACTGGGGAGACATTTCCGGCAGTAAAAGGAACCGCCAACCCGGCCATACCTGTCAGGAAATAGAGCACGCCCGTTCCGACTAACCGTTTGTAGAGCGGAACCGCCATCTCGATTCTCGAATAGGTCCACTGTACACCAACGAGCGTAGTCTCTAGAAATCATTCATTCCAAAGTAACTTCCACCTTCTTTTGTTCGCTCTACCTTCGCTCCGAGTCAATCGAAAGACAAACAGGAATTGTGCCAGAAATCCGAACTGGGCAGAGGTCAGTACGGCAGAGGCCGTGGGTCCGTTAAGGGACCAATAACGGCTCCGCACTATTCCTTTTAACGCCAAAAGGAGCCATCCGTGGCGTTTATTTTCAATACATTGCGCGTCTCCGACTCCCTGTCACGACGGCATTCTAGGGAAGTTTAGGAAACCCAGGGGTATGGAAAGGAACGCTCGTAAAAACAGGGAAGCCGCGTGGCAGGCGGTAGTCAAGGTCTCCGGCGTGGACTTGTCTTAACGAGCAACCTTGATCACGGCGTCCTGGAGGAGCACTGATCGGCGCACCTCTGGAAGCAAAACAACATTTCCACTCCCCTAATTTGGAATCACGACGACAGAACGAAGATCAACCAAGGAGATACACATGAAACGGTACGACGGGAAAAAGGTGGTAATCGTCGGCGGCACGAGCGGCATGGGGCTCGCTACGGCAAAGATGCTCCTTGATGGAGGCGCGAGCGTTCTGGTAACGGGTCGCTCAAAGAAGGAAGGCCTGGCATCGGCGCAGAAAGAGCTTGGGAATGAGGCCATCGTGGTTTCGAGCGACGCCCAGTCATTGGCGGACCTCGACGCACTCGCCTCGCGAGTGAAGGCCGATTTCGACACCATCGACCTGCTGTTCGTCAACGCAGGGTACAGCACCCGAGCGCCTCTTGAGAGCATCACCGAGGCCATCTATGACGAGATGTTCAACCTGAACGCCAAGGGACCGCTCTTCGCCGTGCAGAAGTTCGCGCCGCTCATAAACAGGGGAGGCTCTGTCGTCCTCACGACCTCGATCGCCAACGTCAAGGGAATGGCCGGCCGCGCCACATACGGAGCCGCCAAGGCCGCGCTGCAGTCATTCGCTCGGACGCTCGTTGCTGAGTTGATTCCTCACGAGATTCGCGTCAACGCGGTCACGCCCGGTCCCATCGACACGCCGATCCTCGGCAAAGCGTTCCCCGCCGAGGCCGTCGCTCAGATTAGGCAAAAGATGATTGACATGGTCCCGATGAAGCGCTGGGGGACTTCGGAGGAAATTGCGAAGGCCGTCCTCTTCCCTGCGTTCGACGCGACCTTTACGACGGGCGCCGAAATTCCGGTAGGCGGAGGATGGTCTCAACTCTAACCTGCAGACCGATGGGTATCGGTGCGGAGATGCAGGCCAGTAAAAGGAGGGCTAGAGAGATGCACCACTTGGTAGTGAGCTGTTTGGCGGTTGCCTATCTCGCAGCGAATGTATACGCCATCGTGAAGGTACGATTGTTTGAGTTGGCTCGTTCGCGCAATGTGAACTACTCGAAAGTGCATGATCAAGTCGTTGCCATTGACCCCTACAACATGACCGTGACGATCAACTTGATCAATGGTTTCAGCTTCGGTCGCCCGGTTTGGTATATCTCCATGGACGCGAGCATTCCTCTCGCGGCGGCCATCGAACACAACACCTATGCTCCACTCATGAGCAAGATCGTGCTTGGGCATGATGACGGCTTTGCCAGTCCGGTGGAACGCATCTTCATTGCGACGAATGGACCGGAGAACGGAGAATGCAACAATCCTTTGCGTCAAGGGCTCTCTGCCGATCTCGCGGACGGCTTCCGACCCAACAACGTCCTTGGCGGAATTCCGACGATCGCGCTCGATTACAGTCCGGCCTGGGACGCCCAGCTGTATCAGTGGACAGATGACGCGATTAATCAGGGGTATCGCGGCCAGATGCGTGAAGAGTTCCAGATTCTGACGTTCGTGCAAGACGGGCTCATCACTGGCCCGGGCGGATCGGCGTTCGGAAGCTCGGGCTTCTCGATCAATTGTCCGATCGTTCAACGCCTCGACTAAAATCGAGGCACCAAGACGGCTTGGCTGCAGGTTTGCTCTAGACCCGCAGCCAAGCCGAATGATTTCATCCGGAGAAACAGAACGCGACCCGACCTTGGATCGAACTGCGCGGCGAGTCAATTTTCTCCAGAGTTGCTGGCTCTGGTTGGATTGTAGGGCGAGTAGTCGAGTAATTCAGTTCTAACTCCCGCAGGCAAAGGCAACTCAAGCCACTGCGCTATGTGGAAAGAAAGAAAGCGATGCGTGCCTCCGGTTTTATTGCCCGGATCGTCCTGGTTCCAAAGAGTCTCGGCAGTGCCGCTCAACTGAAGGGTGCGAGCGCGCTCAAAGTCGGGGACGATGATTCCGGCGCGAGCATTCACGCGGAGGTTGCCTAGAGTATTGAACATGCTGTTGCCGGAGTAATCTGGAATGCGAAGCGTGCGCTCATCCAACACCTGAATGAAACCGGGTGCCCCGCCGCGATGGGAGGCGTCGGCGCCGCGGGTAGTGTGAGCCGTTGCGACGAAGAGCACGTCGGCTCGGGTCAATGTGCCTTGCTGATCGCGCCGCAGGGCAGCTCCGGCAGTGTCGGGAAGGCCTTCCGTCAATTCGGTGCTGACGGTCCTCAACTGGCGACGGGTAATATATTTTGGGCAGTTGGGATAGGACTCCTGCACGTCGAGGCGAAGCGAGCTTTCGCGCGGACGGCTCAATGAGCCGTTGATGCGTATTCTACGGCGGGTTGCCAGATCGATCACAAGCATCCCTACCGCGGAATTGACTTCGATGTTGGCCCAAAGAGGATCCTTGACCTGCACAGCTACTTGCGAAAGATCGAAATCCACCACATAGCCATCCTCGGACCGCATAAAACCAGGGCGACCGAAAACAATTGAACTCCACAGATTGTCGTGACAGTCCCGGGATCCGAATACAGCCATAGATTGCTGTTGCAGGAAGGGACGTGCACCGCCGAGGATCCGGTCGGCGATGATGACACCGTTGCGTTCGGCCGTCTGCGACTCTCCGGCCAGCGACTGCACTTCAAGTTCTCCCTCGTGAAATGGGCTTCGCATGACAATTCACGATCCTTCCCTAGGGCATTGGCAGGATTCCGCCTGATGCGTGGCGGAACGTCGGTTGCGGCAATCCTGCCTTGAGCGACTGCCGCGCCCCCACGTTGTACTCAGAAAGTAAGAATGGAATACCCTTCGTTCGTAAGCCGGCGAAGACTGGGCAAGCCGCTCGTTCCTGGGACAGCATTCTCTGTGATCAAGTGGTAGCCGCTCTTCTCCACTTCTGCGCGAGCGCCGAAAACGTCCGCGCAAGCGCACGAAACGCCAGCTACCTTGTCCTTGACTGCTTGGTAGAGCGCGTGGGCCGGGTGGTCGGCCTTATCAAGTACTCCGGGCCAACGGGTTCCCGCTGCTTGAAAAAGGATGCTGACTTCATCGCCTTGCTGTTTGAAATCATATGCGGCGGAGAGTGCGTTGAAAACGCGACCCAAGGATTCTTCAGACCCTGACTTCGGGTCGGAGAGGATAACGATTGCTGCCTTCATCTGTGTGTGGCTCCTGGTTGAAGTGGTAGACCGATTGGTCTACGATACACTTAGACGTAGACAGAGCGGTCTAGATTCAGAAAATTCTACGTTCATTTGGTTCCGCCTCTACCCGATCGCTGGGCAGGATGAAATTTCGGCGCGAGCAGATCGATCCTGATGAGAATCGAAGTAACTGCTGAGATGATTGAAGGGGTGGCTGGAGGTGTTCACATCAAAGAACAAGCTCTCAATGACGGACTTCTTGGAAAAATCACAGAATCGTTTCAGGCTAATGGCTTCGAAGGCACGAGTTTGTCAACGATTTCAAAGGCGACGGGGCTTATCAAGGCTAGTCTTTACTGGCGGTTCCCAGGCGGAAAAGTGGAAATGGCTGAGGCAGTTCTCCGCTCTGTGGATGAACAGTTTTCGCATCACATTTTGAAGCCTATCGACGAAGCCGGCGCCGTCTCGACCCGTCTTTCCAAAGTTGCCAAGCGGCTGCGAGAGTTCTATGGCGATGGAAAGCGAGCCTGCTTGCTTGACACCCTTACGCTCGGTGGCAGCCCGCCCGCAATCCAGAAGCACGCAAGGCTCACACTTGAGTACTGGGTCTCTCAATTTGAAAAGCTTGGAAGAGAAAGCGGGCTCGACAATGCGACTGCACGACTCGCTGCTGAAGATGCAGTTGCCGCGCTAGAGGGCGGTCTTGTGCTGGCGCGAGTCAGTGGCGATAGAAATGCTTTTCGACGTGCGGTTGAATCATTGGGAGAGAGACTTACAAAGGCTCCGAGGAGGAGGATCTAGGCGTTCCGATGCGCTGAAGGCGCCCAATATTCCCATCGGCTACCAGTTTCAGCGCGAGATGGGGTTGCCATGGGAAGCTTTGACGGAGTGACGCGGACGCGCTTTCGAGGTTTCGGAATGTCCGCTCAGGTGCGAACCCAGATGGGAATTTGCCTGCGCGACGTGAATGATCAAATGCCCGAAAGTGCAGATGCCCGGGTACTCAGTTTGTCGCCCAGGTGCGAAAATCGCCCCCGGATTCTACAAGCGCGTGGTCGACTTTTGTGCGCAGCCTTTTTTCGCATCTATTCTCTAGCAGACTTGCTTGGCCCAGCCCGAAGAGGAAGCTCTGTAACCTATTAGGCGAATTCCGCTTCTAACGGCAAGGGAACCACCCTCCAAGGATTTTTCTAGACTCGCACACGCGGTTTGCTAGGGCCTTTAGGCGAACCATCAATACAACCAGGGCACTTTGTCGTCCCGAACCACAGGAGTGATGGAATGAATGAAGTAGGGTTATTGGTAACTTTGCAGGCTCGCCCAGGTAAGGAATCTGAAGTAGAACGCTTTCTGAAGTCTGCACTTCCGCTTGTAGAAGCCGAAACGGGCACAACCACATGGTTCGCGTTCAAGGTAGGCCCGGCGACCTTTGGGATCTTCGACACCTTCAAAGATGAAGCCGGACGGACTGCTCACGTCAGCGGCGAAGTCGCCAAGGCGCTGTTCGCGCGTGCCGAGGAGCTGTTTGTCTCAGCTCCGCAGATTCAAATGGCCGATATTCTGACGGAGAAACTTTCAAGCCGCCGATAGCGATACCGATTCGAAGCGCCCTTCGCAAAACTGAAGAGGGAGAACCCTATTGCGGCCTCCCTCTTCACCTTTAGCGACCCGATATTTCCTCTTAGGGTAGACGCACCACCATTTCAATCTCGACCTTGATTTCCGGCCTATATAGACGCTCATCACCCTTCCCCGCATTGAATCAACCACAATGAGTTGAACGCTGTCACGGCAACTTTCCGGAATTTTTCGGCAAGCGCCGGATACGATAAGGAATGCATGGAGGAAAGGGAATCATTGGAATGCGGGGGCGTAATTCCGCTGGTTAGAACGCCTGCATGCCACGCAGGGATCGCGGTGGATCTCAATGCATTTCAGGTAGCCCCTCGAGCGGTAGCAGATAGCTAACAGAACGGCATTAACACGAACCAAATACATGCACCAGCCAACTGCAGAGGAGATGAATGAGAAGGATTGCTAGACGAGTGCACAGGCTAATTTATTGAACTTGAATGTTTTATGTTGAAGCCGGAAGGGCCTGACCCCCTAATGGCTTGCAAGGGTCGGCGGATTTCTGCGTTTCACGGGTTTACGTTTTGGGGTTCCGCTATAAGTTATTGATTATAATGGTGCCGGGAGGGGGGGTCGAATACCGACCTATGTTAAATCTACGTAACTTGCTGATTCGAGATTCGCTGAAATCGCTCAAATCGCCAGACCCGACATCTTTAGGCACAAACTGGGCACAAATCGGTTTTGGACTCTCACTTTCCGATCTCCCTGGCATCGAGCTTGCGCCTTTTGGGTCAATCGTGCCGGAAAACCAATGAGGAGTTCAGATCGTCGAACTTGAAGAGCCCAGGATAATGTGACGGAGCGCGATAGGTGACCGCCAATCTATACCAACCCCTGTGGTCAACTGGAACTCGAACCACGCCATTAGAATCTGTCTTCTGGTCTGGACTTCGACCAGCCGACTTGTCATCCCCAATCTCGACAGTGGCGTTTGGCAATGGGCTTCCTTCGAAATAGATCGTTACAGGGAGCGAACCGCCGACAGCTACAGCAAATGGATCAGCATTAGGAATCAGTTCCAGACGATGCCCAAGAATCCGATCGAATCCTTTAGTCGACTGACCGATGTGCAGCAGGGCCTTGCTGAACTTGTAGTAGTGCGCTGAATCGACCGCTGCGGGATAATCGGCGAGTGTGGTCGCTATTGCATGGCCATCGGACGCGTGAACGTAGAACCCGTTATCATAGGTCGAGGAAAACGTCCAAGTGCCTTCAGCACCTCTTTTCAACTGAAGCGAGGTTATCAGGTTCAGTTCGCCAGGCTCTATTTTTACACCGGGCAAGATGGAAGAGGTCTCCCCGTCTGGAGAGATTGCCTCCAATGAGAGAAGCCGGATCTTATAGATCTTCTCGTACTGTCCGGGGTCTCCATATCGTGCGACCACGGTGATCGAGTCCGCATTTACTTCCGGGAATAGCGTCACTTCATGAGCATAGAGGTAGCTGCTGGCTGCTAGGATACTGAGCACGCCCAATGCCCTGAAAAGGAGAATGTGATCTCTCATGGTAAAGTCCTGTCTGGATGCGACAGGAATTATCCTGTCGCACCCATCTCTTGCAGTTGATTAAAACGGTTCGTAAAGTGAGGGATGGTTGTCAATGTCGACTTCTGTCCAACTCTCATCCCAATGTTCAGTAGTCAGCGACCAGCGAGCTTTCTCCCCCTTCACGTAATCTTCAATGTCCGAGAAGAGCTTGCGAATGAGTTGGCTTCGATTGAACTCCGCCTTTGGCCGCTTTTCGGCAGGCGGAGATACGATTACGATCGCGAAATCCCAGGATGGGCTTAGCTCGTGAACAGCCCTTGTGTAGACCGTCTCGCTGATCACCTGTCCATGCGCCTTCTGATATTGCATGATCGGAAAGTGGTACTTCTTGTAAAGCGCGAGCCATTCATCCTGTCTGCCCGGTGGGACCTTATAGAAATCGACGGAGACAGTATTCTTTCCGTCCCCGGCTCCGATGGTAGCCTGAGCGCTGGCGATTGAGGACGCAAAGATGGACAGGACAGCTAAGGCAAAGAGCGCCCATGCCGTCGATCTGCGAAGAAGATTACGCATTGTGATTCCTCCAAGAGTTGATGACACTGTTGCTGGAATGAACGTGAAGGGCCGGAGTTTCTCAAACGAATCCCTGGCACAGCATATTGTCAGAATTGAAGTTTCAGACCGAACTGGATCTGCCGAGACGAGCCTTGCGTCGATGTCAGTTTTCCAGCATCGCCGATTGCGCTTCCGTCTTCGTTGAACACAAAGTTGTTATCAAGCGGCGGAGCGAAATTGGTATGGTTGAGCAAATTGAAGAATTCTGCGCGAATCTGCACATTCAGCCTGTCGCCGATGCGATCTAAATGCGCATTCTTGTAGATCGATCCATCGAGAGTCGCGTTGCCCGGTCCCACCAGAGTGTTTCGGCTCGCGTTGCCCAGCCGATTTGCTTGCGAGGGAAATGCAAAGCATGAGGTCTTGATGTACTGAGCTGGATTCCCTGCATTGACAGGAGATTTGCAGGCAGCGCTGCGGACGCGATCCGGGTAATCCCAGGGATCGGTGTTGCCCATTCCCAGAGGGTCACCGCCGATGAAGACGGAAAAAGGAGCGCCAGTAGAAGCTTGCACGATGCCGCCAAGCTCCCAGTCATTTACGAACCAGCGAACAGGCCCCGACATCCCTTTGAAACTGGGAATTGTCCAGACGCCGCTGAGTACGCCATTCTGGGCCAGGTTAAAGTCGGAGACACCCCGTCGAGTCGCCGAATCAAACCAGAGCGGAACAGAGGATGCTGAATTGAGATACTGATCGCCGGCAAGGGTTGATGACCCGTCATCGATAGCCTTCTGCCAGGTGTACGCTCCCTGCAGCCGAAGTCCATGCTTCGGATTAAATCGTAGGCCAACCTGCAGTCCATGATAGTGCGAGTTCGCGTTATATGTCAGTGCATCCAGTTGACCGACGGCCGGGTTCAACAATGTTGGCTTTGATGCGGGCAATGGCCAATAATAGCTTCCGTTGACCTTGGTTGGCATCACGATGTTGATGTCGTCGGTTGCATACGGCAGGTGAATGCCGCGTGATCCAACATACCCTATAGTCAGAGTTGAGCTAGACGCAAGTTCGCGCTGAATCTGCAAATGCCATTGCTGCACATAACTGCGCTTTGGCTTCTGCTCTATCCACACGGTACGTTCGCCCGCGAGGGTATTCGGATTATAGTTGGCCAGCGCAAGGTCATAGGCGGAGTGAGGGAATGCTCCCTGCGGAAGCCCAGATGCCGCAAGAGTGATGTTGAAGGGCGCGCCGGCGGAAGCTAGACGCAGGAATTGATAAGGCAGTGGCAGAACGTCGAAGAGGCCGTACCCCGCTCTCACCGATGTTTTCCCGTCGCCAATCGGATCATAGGCCAATCCGATTCTGGGTTCGAAATTCTTGAGAGTTGGATTCGAGAAATAAGGACTGCCAAGATGAGCCGTTGTTGCGGTAGGGCTTGTGAGAACAGCTATTTTCCCGTTGACCTCCGAGGGCACGGTGGAGATCTCATAACGTGCGCCCAAGTTCACTGTGAGGCGCGGAATGAGGTGCCAGTCGTCCTGGAGGTATCCCGCAAGGATTGTCGAGCGGAGTCCGCGCGTCGTCGCAGTGCTGGGCAGAGTGGCAGAGAAGCGGCGCGGGTGATTGGTTAGAAAGTCACTCAGCGAACTGAATGAAAAACTCCCATCTTCGGAGAAGTGAAAGAGATTGTTCGACTGCATTCTTTCCACAGCAAAGCCGGCACGCAGAGTATGCTTGCCGCGGATCAGGAATGCGTCGTCATATAGTTGGAAGGAATTCCATCCAAAGGTAAAATTGGCAAACGCTCCGGGACCGCCCTGAAATGTAGCCAAACCGGGGACGCCGATTTTAGCTGCGGGGCGTCCTGGAACCGACCCTAATGCGGTTTCTTTCCCAAGGGGATTGATCGCATCATCGGCTGTAAGATCGGCGTAGTTTCTGTTGAAGCCGAAACGGAGCGAGTTGACCAACGAAGTCGAAAAGGTATGCGTCTCCTCAACGACAAAGAAGGGTCTCTTCAACTTATGGTGAAAGAGAATGTTGTTCAACTGGTCGGGCTGCGACAGGTCGCTGCTATCCAGAAGAAAGGTGCCAGAGACTCTGTCTTTATCCGAAAGAAGATGATCGACTCTAGTGAGATAGAAGTTGTCGGTTCCAGTCTGGTTGGCAGCAACGGAATAGTACCCAGTATCTCCATTGCTCGCCAGTCCGGCATTGGGAAAGTGGTAGAAGGCTAAAAACGGCTTGATATTCGGATCGACCGTGATGTTGCCGGTAGAGAGAATGCCTTGCCTCGCGTTGTCAGACGGGACTGAACTCAATTGCGTAACGGTGAGTGCTTGGCGAAGTCCCTCGTAATTCCCAAAGAAGAAGCTCTTGTTTTGCCGAATAGCGCCACCCAGTGTGCCGCCAAACTGGTTTCGGCTGAATGGTGGCTGGGCTGGCCCATCAAAGTAGTTCTTCGCGTCAAACACAGCGTTTCGCGCGAACTCATACGCACTGCCGTGCAAGGCGTTGGTCCCAGATCTGGTCACGGAGTTGACCACGCCGCCCGATGTCCTCCCATACTCGGCGGAGTAATTTGATGTCAAGACCGAGAACTCCTGAATCGCATCCACACCGAGTTGGGCGCCCAGCACATTTCCTGGAGCGTCATTGGTGTAATCATTAAAGCTGACGCCATCCTGGCGGTAATTGTTCTGCGCAGAACGTGTGCCGGAGACACTGAGCTGCGTTCCAAAGCCGCGGGTAACTTTTGTGGCGTCACTCGACCCGTTGGACCCCACCGAGGCCTGACTGCGAACGATATTCACTCCAGGTTGGAGTGACGCCAACTGCGTCCAATCGCGTCCGTTCAACGGCAATTGTTCCAGTGTGTCCTGATCTACTCGCTCCTGCACTCCAGGATTTGCCAACTCCACTTGATTCGCTGTCGCATTGACGGCAACGGTCTGAATCGACGTGGCCACCAGCAGTTTGACGTTCAATACTTTCTGGTCTCCCACCCCGACAAGGACTCCGTCAGCTTCCGAATTGGCAAACCCGGCTGCGGAAATGCGTACTTTGTAGGTTGCAGGAGAGAGATTGGGAAGGGTGAACAACCCGTCTGCATTCGTCTCTGTTTGGTGAACTGCGCCTGTTGCTTGATCGCGCGCAGTAACTTGGGCTCCAAGAATAAGAGCATTCGACGGATCGTGGACCGTCCCGACAATTGCACCCCCAGCAACCTGGGCATGCATAGAAGGCACTAGGAATAGGAGAACGAGAAAAATCATCAGCCAAGCGTTTGCTGCTAGGTTCTGTCGATGCACAGATGACATATAACCTCCAAAAAATGGCGCAGATTGACCGCCTCTTTGCGCGAACACAGAGTCTGGACATTCGATCGCACATTGAACCGAATGAGAGGCGTAATTTGTCTTAAGTTCGAATTGCTGTCGGCTATTGCGTCAACGACAACATGGCGGGTGCGCCGTGTGCTTTGCACAGAGAGCGATAAACTTCGGGGTGATCTTCAGGAACTGCACTTGCATAAGAGTTCTTCCTTGAAGTTGAAACAGACTGATGAAATGGCGGATGGTGACACAGAGTCCCCCGCTGTCGGATGACAGGTCACGCAACGCACGGAGAGGATTCGCTGTCTGAGAAATTACAGATGAGAGGAATCAGGCATGAGTGTTGCGCTTTAGGAGCGACAACAACATATGCAACAACAGAGGATCGACGACTGCCTGCGGCCGTTGTTGCCCGACGCGGATTGAGAAGTGAACGGCATCATCGATGGGTCCAGCATACACCATGATCATGCCGAACCGACAGTGATGTCCGACACAAATGCCGTGAGCAACCGGCAGACAGTTCACCGCATGTAGGATGTGCAGAAAAGTCGCTTCCAGGAAGGTGAGTGCCAAGGCGAAGGTCATCAGGATGGAAGTCCAACGCTGCACACACAAATAGTAACGACTTCGCACGCCGATCCGGAACCGAGATGCCGGATTCTTGGCATTCCCTCCGAATTCCCAGATGGTGGGTAGCAGACCTGCCGAATCTCGGTCAGTTTGGTGCTCCTCCGCTCTATTGACCCATTCGCCAAGGAGAAGTAGTTGACCATTTCTTCAGTTTTTCGGTGCCCAATGAGTTGACTTGTCCGTGTGGCACGGCGTGCACAGGTTTGGGATTCCCGATTGTTCAGTTTCTGTCGGCGTGATGAAACGAAAAGTGTGCGCACTCGCGAAGTTTTCTTTGATGATCTGCTCAATTCTTGACATGTGGCAGGCTACGCATTGGATACCCGCATGCCCTCCGCATGGTGAGTGTGCTCGCTTACGGTGCCGCGGAGCTCGGCGGCATTCTTCTTCGTATGGCAAAAGAGGCACATCGAATTACCTGGCATCGCTAAATTCGAAATGTTCGCATTTGTATGTACCTGGTGGCCTTCGAAACACCAAAGACCGCGGTGATACATATTGCTTTGGACAAAGTCGTTCGTCGAAAAGTTTCAGTGGCTCTGCTGGCTGCGCTCAATATCGAGCGGCGCCGGCACCTTGACCTCGTACTTCCTTACAAAGCTGCCCTGGTTCACCGCGAGGCCCAAACGTCCACGAGAGTCAATGTAGAAGAGCGGTTGTCCCAGCGGCACATCGCTGAACGTCTTCACAAAAGGAATCCGGAGAGGCCTGCCTCCCAACGTGAAGCGAATCGTCTGGCCAAGCGAGTAGCCCAGTTGGGCAAAGTCGTCGCGTGCAACGTTCGTAACGAGATTGCCGAACGGCCCATCCGTTCCGATCACTGTGGCCGAAATGCCGTGCGCGTCTACCACGGCCTTCCGTACTGGCAGCCGTATAAGGGACTTCACATCCAGCGCGGGGCCAACCTCGGATGGAACGTCGCCGCGTGCCAGGTGCGCGCCAACCGGTGAGAAGATGTCGCGTCCGTGGAAGGTCGAAGAGAGCGCACTGCCGATCATCCATTTCGGGTTTTGAATCTCATATGCTGCGTCAATGCTGTCCTGGTCATCCACAAGGGTAAGCACGCCGTTATCGGGCAGTACGAACCATTGATCGCGGCGCGAGTGCGCCACAACCGCCTTGCGCGCACTGCCCACGCCAGGGTCGACCACCGCCACAAAGACCGTTCCCGCCGGATAATATGGCGCGGTACCGGCCAGAAAGCGAGAGGCTTCCAATATGTTGAATGGGGTCACGTCATGAGTTAGGTCAACGATACGCAGGTCGGGATCCACACCGAGCATCACCCCCTTGCAGATCGGCACCGAATCATCCACGTGGCCGAAGTCTGTCATGAAGACGACGGTCTGATGCGGGCCTGATGTCGGTGCTGTTTGCGTCCAGGCAGAGCAACATAAGACTGCGATCGCGAATGCTGCGCCAGTAACTCGAAAGAAGCCACTTCTCATGATCAGGAATTCCTTTCAATGGATTCCGTAGCTCGGCCGCATGGCAAAGCACGGCGGCTGCAAAGCCCGGTCCGGAACGTGCTGCGTATTGGCGTTTCACTTGAAGGAGATCGAGCGGGACAAGATCACGCCACTGAAGAAGCGTCTCTACGAGAAGTGCGACACAGGCGACGACAGAGGCGGACGCGAGGTAAATTCATCACTCTAATTCAATGACCTGACCCTTCAACTCTAGGACTTTGACTTTGAATTGTCGAGCGGGCAACAAGTTCCACGCAAGATGAGCCGGAGCGTTTCTGTGCGGGCAAGCTAAGGATGGTGATTGACTTGCCTGAAGCAGAGAAGTTGAGTTCGGTAGAATCCGCGTTTCAAATATCCTGCGAGGTGCGGAGCATCAATCTATCGTGCTGCGGGAAAATTCCTGGACCACAATGCGCGCGTCTCTCTGATGGAATGTTAGGAAGAATGCACGGATCTGATCCTCCCCCCAAGGACTAGAGCAGGCAAGCCTGCGAAAGAGTTGTCTAGGTCCGGATCATCCCGCGCAGTACGATGATGCCGGTGCCGGATATTTCTGGTGCTGGAGTCAAGCGCACACGCAGGATGCTTCGCCGGCCCATCTTTGTGCCTTACTCAATCGCCACTCCATTGTCTCTAAGCAGTCCTTCACTTGCAAGATAACCCGCCAAGGGGCCGGCTGCGGTTCCCGTCGCTGCGTCTTCCCACAAACCGATTGTGGGATTGAAACAAGCATAGGCTGTCTCCGGAGTGTTGTTGTCAAAGGCATAGATATAGCACCCCTCCGCCTACGCCTTTCGAAGAACTGCGAGCAGCTCGTCTGCATCGGGGCGAGCCTTGTCCACAGTTCCGGCATCCAGAACCCGGACCATAAGGTGAGTGGACCCGGTATCAGCGGGGCGCGGCTTCGGTTCGGAGAGGATGTCACTGTCATCGAGACCAAGGACTTCTGCCAGTGGAATCACATCCTTCAGCGGATCGAGTAATCTCAACTGCGACTGGCGCATGCGGCCATGTATGCGGCCATTGACTCTTTCGATCGCGATCGGCAAACTTCCCGACCAATTTCTTGAGAAAAGGTCCGTGGGACTTCGAGCGAACCAAGATCCCCAAGTTCCGCGAGCCAGAGCCATGCGCCAAGGGCGTTGTGTCCGGCGCCGGAGACTTCCACTCCACTTGCCGTGAACGAACGTAATTTCCAGTCTGCACGCGTGCTCTGCAGGATGAAAGTCGTCTCAGCCTGATTAAATTCTCCTGCGATTCGCCGCATCTGCTCGTCGCTCAGTTCGTCCGCGTTTTGGACCACCGCGAGCGGGCTCCCCGTCATTGGCGCATCAGCGAAAACATCAATAAGTCCAGCGACGAATTCGGCCATTTCCACCTGCTTCTCTTTTCAATGAACGGCAATGCACTTTGCGCTATGCCCTCAGCACCTGGGCACCCGACCAGCTTTTAACCAGTTCTCCTAACCGGTCAAGGGCCTCCGGGAATTTATCGGTCACCGCGGCGAAGCCAAGCCGGAAATGGGCAGGTGCATCAAAGCAATCTCCGGGCGCAAGTAGTATGCCCTGGTCTGCCGCCGCCTGGCAGAAGGCGCGGCTATCCTCTCCGCTTACGAGCCAGGGAAACGCGGTCATTCCGCCCTGAGGAGGGACCCAGCCGATCGTCTCCTGATGCTCGGACATGAAACAGCCAAGCTGCCGAAGATTTTCACTGGCAACCTTCTGAGTTCTGCCAAGCACCGCATCGCGGTGGCGCATGGCGAGCTCTGCCAGGAATTCGCCGGCAGTATTGTTCGTGATGGAGAAATAGGTGCGCGCAGTCCAGTAATCCTTGCGGCGCTTTGGATCATGCTCGATCATCCATCCTGTTCGAACTCCCGACAGAGGAAATGCTTTCGAGAAATCGTGAATCACCGTAGCGTGGGGAAGACGGGCGGCTGACTTTGTCGGGTGTCCATGAAAGATAGGATGATAGACCTCGTCGCTGATCAGTTGAATTCCACGGGATGAAGTGAATTCGTGCAGGCTGTCCATCTCCGCATCGCTGATCTTGGCGCCGGTAGGATTATGCGGGCAGTTGACCAGAATCAGCTTGGTGTTCTGATCCGCGAGCTTTTTGATTTCTTCTATATCGATGCGGAAGCTGTTCTCCTTGCGAATGGAATAGAAGCGGGTCTCAAGCCGCAGCGACTCAGGCAAGGCCGAGAATGTGGTGAATCCAGGCTGGGGAAGGATGACATTGGCTCCCGGCTCCGCAGCCAGCCACATGAGAATCAGCAGGGCTTCTGAGGCACCGGTTACGACCTGTACGGCGTCTGCGTCTACGCCGTGCATCTCGGCGATCGCTGAACGCAAGCCTTCGGCGCCGGCGGGCCGGCTGTAAACTACTTTGTGATTCAGAAAGCGCTCGCGCTCCTCGTCATTGGCAAGGTTCAGAATTTCGTTCAGGGTCCAAGCAGGGCCGGTACTTGCAGCCAGATTGAATTCGATGCCGTGTTCGTAGGTGTCCAGCCACATATCCAGCAGGAAGGGTTTCAGCCGCATGCCTCACCTCAAGAAATTGGATCGACTGATTGTCAGTTTGGTTTCAAAAGAATCTTGTGGTCTCAGGCGCACAATCACGATCTTTCAAATGCCTGCCTCAGTTCGCCTTGAGTCTTCGATTTCCAATGAAGATTGTAATTCTCAAGCAACGAGAAGCTACGACTCCACATACGCTCGATGTACAAAGTTCCGCGCAGATGGTCGATCTCGTGCTGCAAAATGCGGGCATACCAGCCTGTGGCCTCGATGCGCACTGGCTGACCAAGATGATCCAGGGCCTCAACCAACACCCGGCGAGCGCGCGGCACGATCCCCGTGTAACCGGGAAGGCTGAGACAGCCTTCATAGAAAGCGACTTCGGGCGGCGACACAAGATGAATTCGAGGATTGATCAGAACATGAAAGGGCACCGGGCTGCGCTCGCGTTCAACCAAGTCTGCCTCGGAAAGATTTGTGTGATAGTCCGCCTTGTCCTCAATGATGGCCAGCTGCAGCGGCTCCCCGATCTGTGGAGCGGCGAGACCGACGCCAGGAGCATCCGACAGCGTCTCGCGCATGTGCTCGGTGAGGTCACGGATGCGCTGACTGCCAATTTCTTCTGGCGTCAATGGTCTCGCATCGCCCCTCAATATTGGTTCTCCGACGCTGGCAATCTTGATTCTCATTTCGTTTCCCTTCTCGCAAATCCGCAAATACAAACTTAGCTCATTTTGCTTCGGAACTCAGCAGAAACCGCAGCAAGCCGGAGGTGAATCCCTCAGGGTTCTCTTCTGCGATCCAGTGCGCCGAATTTGGAACACAAAGACCAGTGACGTTATCCGCGACTTCCCACATCATCGCCCCGACGCGAGGTCCCGTGTTGCTGATCGAACCATATACAACCAGAACGGGAATTCCCAGCTTTTCGTTCTGCCTGAGGGCGTCGCGGTTTTCCTCGTCATCGTGATCGAACGCCCATCAGAGCTCGAAGCCTGCTCGCATTGCTCTAGGAAACCATGGGACCGATGTCATGGCCGACGATGATTCCCCTTTGCTCAGTCTTAAGATACTCGAGTAGCTGCGAGCGAATCTCATAGGCCAAAGTGCGTTTGTTGTAGCCGCCGATTGGCCTTGAGAAGTTGCCAGCGCCTCGATAGCCAGGAGCGATTGCAGGGAAACATGCATTGGCGAGGATGGGGATGGCATAGCGCCACTCCTACCATGTTTGTGGGAACCCGTGCAAGAGAGCGATAACGCGGTCTCCATCCCCAGCGGTAAGGTAGTGCAGTCTTAAAGTCCACTGATCCATATCATCAGGTGCAGAGAAAGCAAACCGGCAGCACTACTTGTTCTTGCCGCTCTGAGCGGCCTGTGCCTTTTCCCGGTCAAGATACCACTGGGGAAGATATGTGTGGTGAAGGCGTCTGCCAAACAAATCATCCCAGGTAATGTATGGATAGAGATGGTGCGATTGAGCTTGCTCTTCATACTCGGCCTTCAATTGTGTCAGCTTCTCCGGGTACTTTTTGGCTAGGTCAACGCGTTCAGTCGGATCGTCGTTCAGGTTATAGAGCTCCCAGGAGTTTTCGTCAAAGGGCCTATTGGTTGCCTTTCCAAAGTTAAAGTCGTTCGGATATGCCAGTTCGGCCTTCCAACCATTGTCATAGATCGAGCGCGAACCGAAGATGTAGTAATACTGCAGCGTGTGACGATTGGGTGCCTTGGCGTCGTCAATCGAATAGGCCAATGAAGTTCCTTCGATCGGCTGCTGCTTGATGCCGCGAATCTCTTCAGGAGCCTTGATGCCAACCAGATCGAGCGTTGTCGGCAGAAGGTCGATCACATGGCCGTATTGGGTGCGAATACCACCCTTATCCTTGATGCCCTCGGGCCAGTAGACAATGAGCGGATTATGCGTGCCGCCTTCGCTGTTCGCATCCTGTTTCCAATACTTGAAGGGTGTATTTGCAGCCTGCGCCCAACCCAGAGGATAATTGCCTGTCGAAGCCGCCGGCGTGCCGATCTTGTCGATATTGGCAAGGTTATAGGCAATATTATCCGCTTCATTGAAAGCTTTACCCCAATGACTGAGGTCAATATCTCCGTTCAACGTTCCTTCCTTGCTGGCGCCGTTGTCGCCAATCGAAATGAAGATCAGCGTGTTGTCAAGCTGCCCGATCTCCTTCAGGTGATTGACCAGGCGACCGATCTCGAAATCCGTGTAGGTTAGATAGCCCGCATAAACTTCGAAGAAACGCGCATAAAGCTTCTGCTCATCCGGCGTCAGCTTATCCCAGGCCTTGATGTCGGGATTGCGGTCGGGAAGGATCGCATTGGCAGGAATCACGCCAAGTTTCTTCTGCCGCTCAAAGACCTCTTCGCGGTAAGTATCCCAGCCCTTGTCGAACTTCCCCTTGTACTGATCGCTCCAGTATCGATCGACCATGTGCGGTTCGTGCGTGGCGCCGGGGGCGTAATAGAGGAAGAAGGGCTTATCGGGCGCGGCTTTCTTTTGGCGGTCAACATAAAAGATGGCCTTGTCGGTGATCTGATCACTGAGATGGCGGCCATCGGGCTTCGCATGCGCCTGATCTTCTGTCAGGTCCGGCTTATACTGATCGGTTGCCGAGCCGAGGAATCCGAAGAAGTGATCAAAGCCCTTTCCGGTTGGCCAGTGATCGAAGGGACCAGCATCGGTTCCCTCATCGTCTGGCGTTAAGCCATACTTGCCCACCGCAAAGGTGTTGTATCCTCTGTCGCGCAGAATTTCCGCAATGGTTCCGGCGGTAGAGGGAATCCGGCCATCCCAGCCGGGGAAACCGGCCGAAGCGGATACATCTGAGAAGCCTGATTCATGCACCGATGCGCTGTTACGGCCAGTGAGAAGCGCGGAGCGGGTGGGAGCGCAGATTGCGGTGGTATGGAAGTTCGTATAGCGCAATCCATTGTTGGCCAAGCTGTCGAAGGTGGGAGTGTGAATCAGTCCGCCGAATGTACCGGCAGCGCCATATCCCACATCATCAATCAGAATCCAGACAACGTTGGGGGCGCCGGTTGGAGCTTTCACCGGCGACGGCCACCATTCTTTCGACTCGGCGAGGGTTCTGCCAACCACTCCTTGATACGGCTGTGCCTCTTGTGCATGAAGCGCAAGTCTTGTGCCCGTCGCGAGGATGAGCGTTGACGCCAACGCTTTTAATACGTGTTTCTCGTTCATAAATCTCCTATCGATTCAAGCCGCTCAAAGGTGGCTTGGTTAAATGGTTACTAATAGAAACGGGAAACCTGACCGTTCGTTTCCGACAACGTATGAAGAAAAGAATGAACTATTTGGCTGGTACACGACGAATTCTGATCCTGCCTCAGCAGCTTGGTCGCGCAATCCAAACTGGTCCACAAGAGCTATTGGTCCTGACTGCCTTTGGTTATGTCTTTTATCTCGTCGGCAAAGGACTTGGCGTCCTTGGTGCGGTGAATACGCCCGTTCCATATATCGTCAAACGTGACGTAGGGATAGAGATGATGAGATTTGGCCTGCTCCTCGAATTCAGCCTTCAATGCCGTCAGCTTCTCCGGATACTTTTTGGCCAGATCGATGCGTTCGGTCGGATCGTCGATCAGGTTGTAGAGTTCCCATGTGCTTTCATCAAACGCCGGCGCCGGAACTCCGGTAATAAGGCTGTTGGGATAGGCCAATTCCGCCTTCCATCCGCTGTCATAGATCGACCGCGAGCCAAAGATGTAGTAATACTGAAGCGTATGGTGATTCGGCGCCTTGACGTCGTCGACTGAGTCTGCAAATGAAAAGCCTTCGATGGGTTGCTGCTTGATGCTGCGAATTTCGTCGGGAGCCTTGACACCGATCAGATCCAGCGTTGTGGGCAATACATCGATGACATGGCCGTACTGAGTGCGAATGCCACCCTTCTCCTTGATGCCTTTTGGCCAGTAGATGATGAGCGGGTTGTGCGTTCCGCCCTCGCTGTTCGCATCCGACTTCCAAAACTTGAACGGAGTGTTGGCAGCCTGTGCCCAGCCGAGTGGATAATTTCCCCAAGTGGCGGCGGCCGTTCCGATCTGCTCGATCTTTTTCAGGTTGTATCCGAGATGATCTTGTTCCTGCAGAGGCTTCCCAAACAAAGGGAGATCGATCTCGCCATTCAGCGTGCCTTCTTTGCTGGCGCCGTTGTCGCCGATGGAGATGAAGATCAGCGTATTGTCGAGCTGTCCGGTCTCCTTCAGGTGATTGACCAGGCGGCCAATTTCAAAATCTGTGTAGGTGAGATAGCCTGCATAGACTTCCATGAAGCGCGCATAAAGCTTCTGCTCGTCCGGCGTCAGCTTGTCCCATGCCTTGATGTCCGGATTGCGGTCGGGAAGGACAGCATTGGCGGGAATCACACCAAGTTTCTTCTGGCGATCAAAGACCTCTTGGCGATACGCATCCCAACCCTTGTCGAATTTTCCCTTGTATTGATCGCTCCAGTATCTATCGACCTGATGCGGAGCATGGGTCGCGCCGGGAGCGTAGTAAAGAAAGAATGGCCGATCGGGCGCTGCCTTTTTCTGTCGGTCGATGTAGAAGATCGCCTTGTCGGTGATCTGTTCGCTCAGATGGCGGCCATCGGGACGCACATGCGCTTGATCTTCTACGAGATCCGGCCTGTATTGATCGGTCTGTGAGCCGAGGAACCCGAAGAAGTGGTCAAAGCCTTTACCGGTTGGCCAACGATCAAATGGCCCCGCATCGGTTGCGTCTTCGTCCGGTGTTACTCCATATTTCCCCACCGCAAAAGTGTTGTATCCACTGTCGCGAAGAATCTCCGCGACGGTTCCGGCCGTAGAAGGAATCCTGCCGTCCCAGCCGGGAAACCCAGCAGACATCAATGTGTGGGAGAATCCGGATTCATGCACGGATGCGCTGTTACGCCCAGTGAGCAGCGCCGCACGGGTGGGAGCGCAAACTGCCGTGGTATGGAAGTTGATATAGCGCAGACCATTGTTGGCCAGATTGTCGAAGGTGGGAGTTTGGATCAGCCCGCCGAAGGTGCCAGCAGCACCATAGCCCACATCGTCGATCAGAATCCACACCACATTCGGGGCGCCGGCAGGAGCTTTTACAGGCTCTGGCCACCATTCTTTTGACTCAGCGAGGGTTCTGCCAACGACTCCCTGATACGGCTGTGTCGTCTGCCCATAAAGAGGAAGAGTAGCACCCGCTGCAAGTACTAGCGTGGATGTCAGTGCGCCAAGGATGCGTTTCTCGTACATAAATCTCCTGTAGATTTCAGTTGTGCAGATATGACTCGGTTGAGGGTTAGCGAAATCGCCGACGAATAGGATGGTGGTAGCACAATTCCTTTGCACTGAACTTGCCTTTGCGCGGGAAGACAGACAGCACCCGCGCGTAGCGAAGCAGATACGCAAGATAAACGCGTCTGATCAGCGCGCATCAGATGCGCGCGCAGAGGGTCAGAACACTTTGCTTGAAATGAAAGAGGAATCGCGACCGCCAAGTCGCAATGGGATGTTTATCGACAGGAACAACAACAGCGGGAGGCCAGCGAAGATAGCCGGAGAGGGGAGGCGAAACGCGAATTAGGCGAAGCTGAATGCCTCATTGAACCATTTCCCTTTGCATGAAGAGTCTGAGAGACTCGACCAGCCCGTGAGAGCCTTGCTTGAATCAAGAACGTGCCAACAGCATATAACAGCGGCCTGCTAATTTCTACAACAGAATTTCGCAGGGGTGGCTTTTGACGCCGCCGCGTTCAATTGCTACGCTTGATGCAATATGGTTCCATCCTTTTATAAGCTGGCATCCTGCCCACGGCGCCCACTGCGCTGTTGTTGTCTCGTGTCCCCTTCGTCACGATAGGGAGCTGAAGCCGGTTGACTTGGTAGTGCCTCTCCCTGATTCCGTCGCCTACAAATCATGTTCTCGGAGAGCTCCCTATGCCTCGATCTAAGCACTATTCTGCATCCTGGTTTTCCGTCGCGTCTTGTTTCCTAATTCTATGCGCGATGGCTGCAGCGCTTGAGGGCCACGGGCAGCAGGCTAAAACCGATAGCATTCAGCAGGCTGATACGGACTCGATTACGGTGAAGCGCCTGGGCCATGGCCCGCTGATTACCGTAAACAGTTCTGCCACACTTGCCGGAAACGTGAACGGGCCGGTGTTGATCCGTGTTCCCGATTGGATCAAAAAGCCTCTCGGTAACTATTATCTTTATTTCGCCAACCATAAAGGTAAGTTCATCCGCCTAGCATACGCCGACGCGATCACCGGCCCATGGAAAATCTACGAACCTGGCGTACTGCGCGTGGAAGAGACCGCTTTCACTCGGCCCGACACAGCGACCGACACAGCCGCACTCTACACACACGTCGCCTCGCCCGATATCTACATCGATCCGACTACGCGAAAGATCATTCTCTTCGCGCACGGCATGTGGACCGACGGACAGCCCTGGCCCACAAATCTGAATGGTGCCGAGGCGCAGCACTGGCTTTCCGAGCGCGGGTATGAGCAGTATTCACAGGCCTTTGAATCCACGGATGGCATTCACTTCACCCCGCACACCGCCATCACAAAGAGTAGTTATCTGCGGGTCTTCCGCTATGGAGACAGTTTCTACTCTATCTCGCGGTTGGGCCGCGTCGGCCACTCCGCCGATCCCTTCGGAGAGTTCAACCTTGCACAGAGCTTGTTTCAGGAGACTCCCTATGCCGGTCATGTACGGCATGTGGCGCTTTTGCGCCGCGGCGATACACTCCACGTCTTTTTTACTGTCATTGGCGCTGCCCCTGAGCAGGTTCTGCACGCCAAGGTAGATCTGACTGTACCGTGGCAGCAGTGGAAAGCTGTCCATCCTGCGGACGTGCTCACCTCCGAGAGGAGCTACGAGTGCGCCAATCTGCCGGTCTCTCCCTCGCGTTCAGGCGACATCGATGAACCCGTGCATCAGTTGCGCGACCCTGGCATCTTTGAAGAGGGCGGTCATACTTATCTTCTGTATTCAACATGCGGAGAGCAAGGTATTGCATTGGCCGAGATTCATTTGCAATAGCCGCTATTTCAGTGGGTGATTCTGGTTTGGCAGGCCGGCGTCTGACGGAGCCACTGTGAATTGGAACTACGTCAGTGCCGATTCCGTTACGTAAAGTCTGTTCTCGCGTCTTTCGACATACCGCAGCTAGGCGCTTCTCCATCTGTAGCAACTGCGAGAAGGAAGCTGCAGCTTCCATGCTTCGACACAACAGGGATATGCGTAGAGCGAGGGGCGGCTAGGATCAGTCCACGAGATCAAGAACGATACAGACCAAGATGCTTGCAGCAGAGGCAATCGATTTGAGTTCCGATCAGCGCGCAGGGTCTATTCTCCGATATCCTCAATCTCCTCCATGATTGGCGGGCAGCAACATAGGAGTGACAACAGGAAAGTCCGGCACAAAGCTGTCGAAGAGACTATTGAACTCAATCAGTTTCTGCACATCTCCTTCGATCATGATTTTGCCGGCTATCACCTCTTCGCGGAAAGTGGTCTGCTGCAGGTTGATGGCGTCGAGCGTCGGTCGATCGAGGGTGATCGTCGCGTCGGCATGGTCAGAGACGCGGTTCGCCAGATAGGTCAGCGCGCTGTTGTCCAGGTTCAGAACATAGTCCTGTTTCGTGTCGCTGAATCGCCAGTTGATTACGATCTTCTTGCCGTCGGCTTTGGGACCGTTTAGACGCACGCCCATGAAGTCGAAATAGGCGTCCAGGGACATGCTGCGCACGAGATCGTTATTGATCTGCCAATGGCCTGCGCCGGGAAGCTTGCCGCGCAACTCCTGGGCGGCCTCCAGATAGGCATTGCGCCATGTCGCGGACTCACTCTGATAGCCCAATTGCTCCAAGGCATCCGCTTCCAATTCACGAGCCCGTTTGTTATCGGGTTCGGCGAAGACCAGATGGTTCAGCACCTCCGCTACCCAGCGGTACTGGCCGTCTGCAAAGTCCTTGCGGGCACGAGTGAGGATGGCCTGTGCGCCGCCCATGTATTCAACGGTCTTCTTGCTGCTTTCGACCGGTGTTAGAGGATTCAGGTTTGCCGGGTTGCCATCGTACCAGCCAAGAACCCGTTGATAGACGGCTTTGGAGTCATGACTGACCGTGCCGTAAAACTCCCTCGTCGACCATTCTCCGGAGAGACTCGCCGGTTCCTTGAGGATCTCCGCAATCTCGCTGGGCTTGTAGCCATGGTTGATCAACCGGAGCGTCTGGTCATTGATGAACTTGTAGAGGTCACGTTGCTTGCGGAGGATTGTGTCAATACGTTCTGCGCCCCAGTATGGCCATTGATGCTGACTGATCAGGATGTCGGTCTTGGGGCCAAATTCGGCAAGTGCGTAATTGATATCCTTTGCCCAGTCGTTGGCGTTACGCACCTGGGTGCCTCGCAATGGCAGCAGGTTATGCAGATTCCGGGTCACCAGTTCGGCCATGTTTAGTGTGCGGAACTGCGGATAGTACATGATCATCTCTGCCGGGGCTTCGGTATCGGGCGTATTCACGAAGACGATCTCAACTCCGTCGATCGTGTGCGTCTCGACAGGTTTTTCAATGGTGTTGGTAGGTGGGATGAGGCTGGAACTGCCGCTGACACTCGCCTTGCCAAGACCGGCATCCACCTGCCCCTTTTCGCCACGCGGCAGCAGCGGTCCGAACTGGAAAGCCGCCCGCCGCATCATGGCGTTCCCGATCACCACGTTTTCTTTCACCAGAGCATCCATGAAATTATTCGGTGCGTAAATGCGCACCTTGCCTGAGGACACGTCCGCTTCAGAGATCACGCCTTTGACCCCGCCGAAGTGGTCCAGATGACTATGGCTGTAAATCACGGCCACCACTGGCTTGAACGGCCGATGCTGGTAATAGATGTCCATGCCCGCCTTGGCCGCTTCGGTCACCGTCATGGGATCGGTTACGATCAGCCCGGTATCTCCCTCGATGATCGTCATGACAGAGATGTCGAAGCCGCGCACTTGATAGATGCGGTCTGTAACCTTGAACAAGCCGCTGGCGGTGTTGACTCGAGCATGATGCCAAAGCGCCGGGTTCACCGTGTCGGGCGCATCGGTGTGATCGAGAAATCCATACTCACCCAGCGCGTTGGCATAGGACCCGGCCTTGGCGGCCTTGATTGCAGAGTCTGGCAACGTCGCGATGAAGCCACGCTGCGACTCCTTCGCTTCTACCCCATCTTCTGCGGGCAAATGAGCGGCGGCTTGCCGGTTGGCCTTGATGGTGGTTGGCTCAGCATCCTTAGGCTGAGTTATCTGCGAGTTGGCAGAAGCGGAAACAGCCACACTTGCTTGCGCCAACGCAGAACTCGTGCAGAACAAGGTTGCATATCCGATGAGCAACACGAGTGCGAAGCGCCGCACATGAGAGGTTCCAACTCCAGGTCTTAGATCCACATATTCCTCCTGCCCGACACTCGGTTCAAGTGCACTTCTCGTGTGTCAAGCATATTCGTGCGCCGCGAAACCCAATATTTCCAATAGGGCAGCGTACCGCCGTTGTTGGTTAGAAAGGCATCCGCAATGTAATTACAGTGGCGTGATTATTTGGGTGATAATGCGAGACAGCTATCTGCTGCCCAATTCCGAATGTCACACCGAGACGTCCCGGCTTACCATTAGCGTCGTGAGACAGGGGAATTCGGCCTGCAATGAGTCCGGGAGTTGCAAAGATAGCGGTGTCGCCATCCGCAGAGCCACCTTTGTAGAATGCAGAATTCAGCTCGACTTCAGGCCAGAAGAACCGTAGGACTCCGCTCCTTGCGATTCGATACTGCGCGGCATTATTCCATGTGATGGTGTGTCCAAGGACCTTTGCGTTGGTTACCGGCAGCGTTCCTCCGGCTGTCGATGTGAACGCGAATTGACCGAATCCCTTTCCCACCGCAATCGTGGGCGTCACAACAGCGCAGCAGCTTCCGTTGCCATTCTTACCGGTAGGCATTGATCCCGCAAGAAACGCTGTGACGATTGCGTTGCCATGCTCCTCGTTGCGCGAATAGATGCGCTCCTTGGCCAAGAATGAAATGTCGCCAAACCCGTCCGAAGCACCGTTGGAACGATTAAAGAACGGCGGAACGTTGAAGATAATTTCCGTGTGGCGCTCGGGAATCAGTTCCAGTCCTTTGCTATTTCCGTAGTTCCAGACTGCAAACCTCTTGGGATTATATTGATGCACGAAGTCGGCGCGGATCTCCTGCTCCAGGCGGGGAGTCACCGTAACCAGAGGAGTCACCCAGTGAGGCTGTTCGGCCTGCGTTGCACTCACACGTGCTTGATAACGCTGAATGAACGTCGTTTGGCCAGAGAGCGAATCTGATGTCATGGCTATCATCAGCCCGGCGGTCAACAGGACAATCTTCATAAGAAATTAGTCCAATCTTTCCAGCGCAGGGAAGTGAAAGCTGCCGTCCAGGAGGTCGGCACGAGGTTGATAGAGACGCAAGGTCAACTGCATCCGTCCAGATTCCGGAACAGGAAGCCAGTTGCCGGCTTGGTCCGCGGCAGGCGCGTCCTTCTGAATCAGAATGTCGAGTGAGCCGTCGTCATTTCGCTTCAGACCGCGCGTGCGGTCGCCGATGGCATAGCGGTGCAACGAGTTATCAGCAAAGAAGAGGCGTCCATCGGACTGTACCTCATACATGGAGAGCGACCAGAACCCATCGATTGGCAGGTCGCCGGGAACATGCAGGCGATAGCGATGCGCGCCATCCTGTGGTTGCCCTTTCGAGTCCGTCACCGCACCGGCATAGATGGCTTCCTCTCGCGTGAGCGCCAGCAATCCCGAAAGCGCCACAGCCGCGCGCAAGTCATAGTCGACGCCGAAGTTGCCGATATTGGCTGCCGAATAGCTCCAGCCAGACACAACTCGTCGCGACCACGAGGTCCTACTGCGAAGCTCGGCCTGGGCCTTGGGCAGAGCTTCGCGCCACGCAGCAGCCAACTCAGGGGTCAATGGTCCTCCCTCTGGAACGATGCCCACTTTGGCAAGCTCCGCCAAGATCGCTGCATCCTGCGCGGGAGGTACATTTTCGCCAAGCGCCTGATTTACCACGGCCACAAAATTCGCGCCGTCATTCGCTACAGGAGCAAGCGGCGTTGTTGCGTGCGGATCGATAGGCGGCGCAGTCAGTACAATTGCATCCTGCAGGCGATGCACAGTATCGAGATCCTCCGGCCCGTCCACCAAAATGCGCACAAGCAGCGTCACATCGGGTGTGGGCGAGCGGATAACCTCCACATCCTTGGACGCCTCTCCATGCCACGATGGTCCCACCACAAGAAAGCTCCCGGCCCTGGTTCCCGTGGTGCGCCGCCCGATATAGGCGAAGTTGTTGGTGAACTCATCCATGAGCGCGATGGAGTAGTACCGCGAACCGAAAACGGGCACGTCGATCCGCACGGACCCGGCATGTAGATCCAGATTTGCCGAGGAATAAAGTGTGTCGTTGTTGGGCGTCGTTACAAAGCGAGCGGTATGATCAGCCAGCTTCCGTGAATGTGTCAGAGTATTCACCGCCACGCGGTGCGGGTTCGCCGGATCGAAGCTCTGCCGATAGCGCAGACGTGCGATTTCGTAAACAGGCAAGGCGTAGCGATAGGCCTGTGCGATTGTCGATTCTTGATTGATCGGCACACCGGACGACTGCCCGACTGCCTTGGACGACGCAATAGAAAGTGCTGCCAAACTCAGTGCTAAAGCTGAACTCAAAAAGACTCGGCGCATCTCTTCTCCTGTTCTCTTCATCAAAGTAGGTGCCTACCAGAGCGGGCGCTGCTGTACTTCGGATCGACGCTCGCGAACGATCAGTTCTCGCTGTTCAGGTGTAATTGCGGGCGTCTCTGCGGGTAGAGACTTGCGCACGTCGGCGAATGCAACCTTGTGAATCGCGGGAACAGGATTTGAGGAGCAATCTGCCCAGCGTCCCTGGATGGCTCCGCTTCGATAGCCGGCGATGTCGAGCCAATTGGGAACACCGGGATCCTTCGCCGAAACCACATAGCGCACCACTCCATCCGCATCCACCAGGGCCTGAGATCCATTGAGACTGCTTTGGTTGTTGTACCAATCGGTGGTCTCATACAGATCGTTGGTCAGAATGATGGACCAGTAGGAGCATCCGGTTGGAACCTTGGATTCAACAATCAAAGCTTCCTCCGGCTGCAGATCGTAGGCCCCTTCGTAGTAGAACTGACCGACAAGTCCGCCCATGTGCGAAACATCAAAGACCTTCAACCGGTTGATGTATCCCTCTTTGCGCAATCCCTCCACATGATCGACAAAGAGCAGCGCGATATTGGAGATCTCGTCGGTCAAAGTCTGTAACCGTTTCTGCAGGGCATCGGCAGACGGGCGCGGACGCGAGACCGCATGATCTAAGCGTTCGATGGAGATGCGCGGGTCGCGTTCAGTCTTCCAGTCAAAAGCCACTTGACGTAAGAGTAATATCGATGTGTTGGGCTTGAGCGGCCACCAGTCGCCGCTGTATCCAGCAGGCCGCTGCGGGCTGAGGACAACATCGAAACTGCCATTCGGGCCTAGATGGAGCGCTTTGAAATCGTAATAAGTTGGAACGGGAATATGGAGCGTTGAACCTGCAGGCAGAGCGCCGAACAGGCCTACACGCAGAATGCGCAGAGAGCCAATTTCGCCGCGAAGACGATAGGAGCCAGCGCCATCAACTGCTGCACTGCGATAGGTAGTATCGGCATTCGGTTGACCGATGTTCAAGTAGAAGTTGATGGAGGGCAGGAAGACGGGGTGATCCACATCGTCCCCCAGAGCTGCGAGCGACTTGGAAGCGACAGCCTCAAGAAGCAGGCGACCGGCTTCCTGTCTTACTTGGGGATCGTTACGCAGCCGCTCTGGAAGTCGAGAGAGAATCTTCGAATCCAACTGCTCAAGTTGACTGGTCCATTGCTTCCATCCAGGAATCGTATCGTTCTCCGCGGTAGCTATGGACTGCGCCTGCGAGACGAGGGCAATTGAACTGGGCAGCAAAAGGCAGAGTAGAACGAATACGCGCCTGCCGCGGGATTGAGATCTCATCGAGTATCTCCAAACAGCTTTTCAAAGGTGTAGGGTCATCGATTCAGGAATACGAATGCGGGCTTTCCGGCAGGTTGACTCTGCTGTGCTGGAATGCGAATTCTGCAATCGCTCATCTTCGCTGCGCGCTGGAAATAACTGTGCAAACGAAAATGCCCACGAACTGGATCGTGGGCAACTGCAGAAGATCTCTATCTCGCTCGCTGATGGAGCGGATCAAATCAAGATATTTCTGCCCGCGAAACAGTGTTCACCAGTTGACAGTTTCTGAACTGGCAACAACACTGCGTATTGGCGGGAATCGGCATTGCCCTGATTCTAGCAACAGTGGGGCACCTTTTTGCAAGCCCATTCGCACAAATTGATCGAATCAAGTCATTTTGTTAATCCAGTTCCCGCGCTGAGAGCAGCATTCTTATCTGGTCAGTCGCATCTGGATTCCTCCCCCGCAGATTACAGGCCGCAAAGTTGCTCAGGGCGGAATCCGCCAGATTCTCGAAGTAGAAATCCGCCTTTCATGGGGGAGTGTGCGCGCAGGGCAACGCCGAAAGAAGCCGAATTCAGACAGGCTGGGGATTCTTGTGTAATTCGGATGTGAAGGGAATTTCTGTCCTTTTGACTTGACTCCAAACCCAACCAATGGTAATTCTTTACAGGAAGACGCAATATGGTGATCTATATCACAACTCGCAATACTGCATCGGCCACGAAGCCTTTTCATGGTTTGCATAGCGCCTCGTCTCCACAACGAGCTGCGCGTCTTGGTTGTTGTTGTTGATCTCCTGAAGGTCCCCTTTCTCACATTTTCTCTCTGATTGCATGCGGCCGCTGCTGCGTGATCCAGTTGCGTCTGGATACTCAGAGTTCACACCCCGTCGCCTAATTGGCGCGCCTTCTCGTTTTCAAAGGGTTATCGATGAGTCTCGATTTCAGGAGAGCCAAACCGGAATATCCGGCGCTCATAGTGGGCATTGTGTTGCTTGCCGGCTGGGGCCTGCCCAACTTCTTTTCCCCGGTCGCGGCCGCCCCCTCAGGCCAGGAGCCCGCTGCCAGCAAGCTGGCGCCGACAACCGATCAAACTGTCTTCTTCAATCAACGCATTCAGCCGATTCTGGTGCAGCACTGCTATGACTGCCACTCCATCGATACCCGCGCCGCAGGTCGCCTACTGCTCGATGATCGCGAATCCATTCTGACCGGTGGCAAGTCTGGTCCAGCCATCAACCTTGAGCATGTGGAAGACAGCCTTTTGTTGCATCGTGTGCAAGAAGAGGATCCCAAACAACGCATGCCCAAGGGCGAGGCCGAGCCACTTTCGGCTGCCGAAATTGCGGACCTGAAAACATGGATCTCGCTGGGGGCACCCTGGTCAGCGAATCAGGGTGCAAACAAAGACGCAGGCGCTGGCGGAGGACAGTCGGCCTCAGTCAAGTCCGTCTCGCTGCGCATCGCAAAAGCGATTCCTTACCCGCGGCCGGCGACGCCTGAGCAGCTTGCCTACTTTGAAAAGAACGTTCGGCCGATCCTGGTCAATCGCTGCTATAACTGCCACTCCGACGCTTTCAAGGAGGCAGGCGGATTGCGCGTCGATGTTGGCATTGCCATCTTTGCAGGTGGCAACGATGGGCCGGTGATTGTTCCTGGTCATCCGGAGAAGAGCCTGCTGATTGAACGCGTCAAGAGCGACGACGCCAAGAAGCGCATGCCCCAGGAGAGCGCGGAAGCTCTTCCCACGGAAGAAATCATAATCCTTGAGAAGTGGATCAAAGACGGGGCTGCATGGCCGGATGAGACGGAGAAGCTTCCCCAAACTCCGGCCCGAATCGCCGCGAATTACGCGAAATTGAGACTGCATCATTGGTCGTGGCAGCCATTGACCGATCCGGCTGTGCCCAGCGTAAAGAATATCGCGTGGCCTGCTGGCAACATAGACCGCTTCGTGCTGGCAAAGCTGGAGGAAGAGAAGCTGGCTCCTGTGAAAGATGCGGATCCCATAACTTTGATTCGCCGCCTCAACTACGACCTGACCGGACTACCACCAACTCCGGCGGACGTGAAGGCATTTCAGCGGGACCACTCACCTGCTGCATATAAACGGCTGGTTGATCGTCTTTTGGCGTCGCAACAATTCGGAGAGCGTTGGGGCCGTCACTGGCTCGATGTAGCTCGTTATGCCGAGTCATCGGGACCATCGCGCAATCTGCCTTATCCCAACGCATGGCGATATCGCGATTATGTGATCGACGCGTTCAATCGAGACATTCCGTACAACCGTTTCATCCAGGAACAGCTTGCTGGAGATCTTCTTCCCGCGGCAAATAGCGCCGAACGCGATCGTCTGCTCATCGCAACAGGATTTGTTGCGCTGGGGCCAAAAGACGTAAACCAGAGATTCAAGGCTCGCTTCAAGATGGACAATGTCGATGACCAGATCGATACGGTGACCCGTTCGACGATGGCGCTCACCGTATCCTGCGCGCGTTGCCACGATCACAAGTTCGATCCGATTTTGACGACGGACTATTATGCGTTGGCCAGCGTCTTTACCAGTACAGACGATGCCGCCGGCCTCACCAGCAGAATGGGTGGAGCGAGCCTGCAATATTATGATCCTAAACTGCTCGGGTATTTGAGTACGGCAGACAAGGCTCCCAAGGCTCCCGTGGATCAAGTTGAGAAGCTGAAGGCGCAAGTGGCCGTTGCCAAGAAGGCATTCGATGAGATGGTCAAGAAGGATGCCGAAGACCAGAAGGCCAATCCGAATCGTGCGCCTTATACAAAGGAGCAGAAGAAAGAGCGTACTGAGATTGTGCGCAACTTCACGCAGCTGAAGGAAGACCTGCAACTCATCAACGACTTGGGTGAGCTGGGGTACGGTGTTCACAGCGCACGCGAAGGCATGATCACCGACACCGCGGTACGCATTCGGGGCGTCGAAGAACGCCATGGCCCGGTGGTTCCGCGCGGTTATCTTTCGCTGATCGATCTCAAGAATGCGCCGAAGATTCCTGCGGACCACAGTGGACGCCTGGAGTTGGCGCAATGGATCACCGATCCGGAAAACCCACTCACAGCGCGTGTTTATGCCAATCGTGTCTGGCAGCATCTTTTCGGTGTCGGCATTGTCAATACGGTGGACAACTTCGGCTCGATGGGTGATCAACCTTCCAACCAGCAACTGCTTGACTATTTGGCGCAGGACTTCATTCGCAATGGCTGGTCTACCAAAAAGCTGGTGCGCGAGATTGTACTGAGCCGGGCCTATCGTTTGGGAACCGAGATTCCAGAGGGGTATAAGGAGACTGATCCCGCCAATCGATTAATCTGGCGTCACGCTCCGCGTCGTCTGGAGAGCGAAGAGATTCGCGACAGCATTCTCGCCGCCTCTGGTCAGCTCGATTTGAGCCACCCTAAAGGATCACCCTCCATGGCCCTGCGCATGATTGAGATGCGCGACGATGGACCGGTGGTCAAGTCGATTCTCGACGCTGCCGATCGCAGCCACTATCGCAGCATCTATCTTCCGCAGTTGCGCGGAGAGATTCCCCGCCCACTGGCAGCCTTCGATCCGGTTTCGCAGACCCTCGTCACGGGACAGCGCGAAGAGACAACCGTGCCGACGCAAGCGCTATTCATGTTGAACTCTCCATTTATCCACGAACAATCTCTGAGTTTTGCCAGCAGGTTGCTTGCGACCAGCCATCTGAGCGACGCAGAGAGGATTCGCACGGCGTATGAACGTGTGCTCTCGCGTGATCCGAGCCCGCAGGATGCAGCGCGCGCTAAGGCCTTCCTGATACGGTACGCCGCGGCATGGAACAAGACGCATCCGCAGTCTTCAGCCACGGTCAAACCACTAGTTGTCGCAAGGAGTGCAGTCCCTTCGAACATTACTGCCGGCATCATGCGCTCAGACAATTTAGGACAAGATGATCCGGACGACACCACGAAACAGACATCGGCGACTGCTCCGACGATTGGCTCCGCGGAGAATCCGCAGCAGGCGGCCTGGGCTGCATTCGTGCAATCGCTCTTTGGCTCTGCCGAATTTCAGTTCGCGCGATAACGAACCTTTTGAAGAAACCATGGAGAAGTCGAAGAATGTCTGAACAGAATCCATTTGTCATCTCTCGCCGCAATATCCTGCGTGTCGCTGGCGCAGGCTTCGGCCACTTTGCTCTTTCGGGGTTGCTCGGCTCGCTCGCTCAAAAGGCGGGCGCACAAGAGGCCAAAGGAACTAACCCGCTCGCCTCCAAACAGCCACCGCTTGCGGCCAAGGCAAAGCGCGTCATTTTCCTATTTCAAGAAGGCGCGATGTCGAGCGTCGACACCTTCGAGTACAAACCAGAACTAGAGAAGAGAAACGGCAAGCCTGGGCCAGGTGGGGGCACCATAACCGCCTCTCGCTTCAAGTTCAAGCAATATGGAGAGTCCGGCGCTCAGTTCTCCGAATTGCTGCCCAACATCGCCACCCATGCCGACGATCTTTGCTTCCTGCGCGGTCTCTACACAGACACGCCCGCTCACCCGCAGGCCGTAGTACAACTGCATACCGGGAGCGCCAACGCAGCGCTGACCAGGCCCAGTTGGGGATCGTGGCTTCTCTATGGTCTTGGCACAGACAATCAGAATCTGCCCGGCTATATCACCATCAACCCGCCCATCGCCTTTGGGGGCGCGGCGAACTACGGAAGCGCCTTCTTGCCAGCCTATTATCAAGGCACGGCAATTACCGACCAGGGCTACTTACCCAACTTGAAGGCCGCATCGGAAAAAGAGCTTGAACGCGAGCAATTGGATTACATTCAGGGACTCAATCATGAACTCGCATCCAGCCCCGGCGCGCCGGATGCTGTCGATGGCATCATCAAGTCCTATGAGCTCGGCTTCCGCATGCAAGATAGTGTTCCGGGGTTGCTCGACATCTCCAAGGAGCCGCAACATGTTCTCGATGCGTATGGAGTCAAACCCGGTCCCGAGGGTTCGTTTGCTCGCCAATGCCTCATGGCGCGCAGGCTCAGCGAAGCGGGCGTGCGCTTCGTCGAGATTCGTCAGGGAGGTTGGGATCATCACACCAATCTGCACAACGGCTTGATCGAACAGTCGCGCATGATCGATCAGCCGACTTCGGCACTGCTCGCTGATTTAAAACAACGCGGATTGCTGGAAGATACGCTGGTCGTCTTCGGCTCCGAGTTTGGTAGGCTGCCGACCTCACAAGGCGCTGACGGTCGCGACCACAACATAACCGGATACGCAATGTTCCTTGCCGGGGCGGGCGTCAAGAAGGGCTTCAGCTATGGTGCGACCGACGAGATCGGGATGGCGGCCGTCGATGGACGCATGCACATCAATGATCTTCATGCGACTCTGCTGGCTTTGATGGGGATCGACCACGAGCAGCTTACCTTCCGTTATGCGGGGCGCGATTTTCGCTTGACCAATGTTGCGGGTGTTGTGCAGCATCAGGTTTTTGCCTGATGCACACGGCAAAGATTCCCGAGAGCCTTTCAGGAACTCTCGGGAAACCGAGGACGTATATCGGGAATTCCAAGAGAATTCGGCCGGATCTTCAGATGTTCAGGCTTGTTACTTGAAAGTGCTTGTGCTACATTCTGGACATGAAGTCATTTAGCTCCATGACCGCCGAAATGTGTTGTCGCGCCGCGATGTGTTGCGCGCAAATGCATTCTGGCGTGAGGAAATGGCTGAGCTAGAGCACTTTTCAAGCTGCCGTCTCCAAGGTACCCACCGCCAGATATAGAACTGGCAGGTGGGATTTTCATTTTGGGGCGAATGCAGCAAATGGGGCGTTCGCCGAACCGATTCCAGGTGAGGGATTAAGATGGGCGTTCCGGAGATCCGTGTCGAAGAACTGAAGAAACGGTTGGATGCAGGCGAAGACCTCTTTCTACTCGATGTGCGTGATGAGTTCGAGTATGAGATTTCCAACATAGGCGGGCAGCTGATTCCACTCGCTGAACTCTCCAAACGGGTCAATGAACTCGACACCCACCAGAAAATCGTCACCGTCTGCAAGATGGGACCGCGCGGAGCGAAGGCGGTGCAAGTACTGCAAAAGGCTGGATTTACCGAGGTCTGGAATATGACCGGCGGGATTCATGCATGGTCGGATCGCATCGACCATTCCGTTCGCAAGTACTGACTCGATTCCGAACGGGTTATTCTATAAAGCCAGTAGCGCCACAGCGCAAATTGCGCGCTGGCGTCGGCCCGTAACAGGCGAATTTGCCCTCTCTCGTCGGAGAATTCTTTTTCCCAGGATCAATCGGTACCAACTACAATATTTGTGTTTTGAACCCAAGGAGGCAGTCTGTGGCAGACGAGGTAAGTCGAGTTTCGTTGAGCGAGGATTCCGCATTTCAACTTGCAAATGTAACCAAAACGGCTCCGCAGTTTGGGGCCATCACGCCACGCTGGCTGGTTCGCCTGCTGGACTGGAAGCCTCTCGAAGCGGGCACTTTCCGCGTCAACAAGGTGGATGAGAGCAAGGTGATTGAGTCCCTTTGCGCTCATGAAGACGAGTCGCAGCTGCCCTCGACCTATGCGAAGTACGAGGAGACGCCGCGCGAATACCGCCTGGGCAGCATTAATGCCGTTCTCAATGTTCATACCCGCGTCTCCGATTTACTCAGTAACCCTTACGATCAGGTGCGTGAACAGTTGCGCGTGCTGATTGAGAGCGTCAAGGAAAAGCAGGAGAGCGAATTGGTTAACAACGCCGACTACGGCCTGCTGAACAATGTTCCCGACTCGCAAAAGATCAAGACCCGCAAGGGTGCTCCAACCCCCGACGATTTGGATGAACTGCTGACCAAGGTGTGGAAAGAGCCTTCGTTGTTCCTGGCGCATCCTCGAGCGATTGCCGCTTTCGGACGCGAGTGCACACGTCGCGGCGTTCCTCCACCGACGGTGACGCTCTTCGGAACACCGTTCCTTACATGGCGCGGTGTGCCGCTGATTCCTTCGGATAAGATCGCCATTCGGAGCAAAGATCAGACCTCGAAGATTCTCCTTCTGCGCGTTGGCGAAAAGAAGCAGGGCGTTGTGGGCCTCTTCCAGCCGGGACTTCCCGGTGAGCAGAGCCCTGGCCTGTCGGTGCGCTTCATGGGCATCGATCAGCGTTCGCTGGCCTCTTACCTGGTGTCGCTCTACTGCTCTGCGGCTATTCTGACAGACGATGCAATTGCCCTCCTCGATGGCGTAGACGTGGGTCAATACCATGAATACAAGTGATCCGTCGCTGCCTTTGACGACGCCGGAGGCTGGCAACTGGGCTGCGGGATTCGGCGGGAGCAGTGCATTTGCTCCCGGTATTCCTTCTCCGGCCGAGTTGTCGCGTCTGGCCAACGCGATCTTCAACACACTGCCGGAAGAAAGCCAGCCGCCTGTCGTAACTGCGGCGAACGCCGTGCTGCCGTCGAACTCCGCGCAGAGCGGCAATCCGTATGCAGCTGTGCCCAGCCCCACTGCACCTGCAGTTCCCGGACAAGTGGGAATCCTTGTGGACGAGGAGCGCGCACAGCGGCCATTCGGATTTGTCGATACACCCGATCGCAGCATCGCTCCCGATCTGCGTTCGTTTACCTCTGCGCCTTCGCTTCCCGCAGCACCTGCGTTCCCAGGCAGAGGAGTAAATCCTCCGGATGTGCCAGCCTTTGGCTTTCTGCAAGATGCGCGCCCCATCTTCGTTCAACCCGCAACAGAACAGCCAGCCGCAAATGTTTCTTCGCCCGTAGCGGAAACAGCACTGCCCAGCGAAATATCCTATGCTTCGATCCCTTCCTCTCTGCTCCCGGAACTGCAACTCGCGCAGAGCCCACAACCTCCTGCGCCAGCCATTCCGGGTGCATTGGGCGTCGTAGATTCTGCCGTTCCTTCCTTCTCGTTTTTGGAAGAGGCACGTCCGATCTTCTCTGCACAGCCAACGATTCCGGGACCTGTTCCAGCTGACGTTGCGCAGGCTTCGCAGCCAGCATCGCCTTTTGCAGCGCCGCTGGATCGCAACACGCCGCAACTTCCCGGCACTGTGGCTCATGCGCCTGACCACAAAGCTCCTTCAACCTTCGATCCGGAAAAGCAGTCGCGCTCGCTGGAAGCCTTCAGTGGAGTGCCTGTCATTGCTCCTGCAGAAGTGCAAAAGGATTCGTTGGGAGACCTGGGCCTCTCATCCGCTTCATTCGAAGTGGAGGCGATTCGCCGCGACTTTCCCATCCTGCGTGAAGTCGTCAACGGACATCCGTTGATCTGGCTAGACAACGGAGCCACGACGCAGAAGCCGCAATCGGTCATCGACCGTATCAGCTACTTCTACGAGCACGAGAACTCCAATGTGCATCGGGCCGCGCATGAGCTTGCCGCGCGCTCTACCGACGCGTATGAGTCCGCGCGCGAAAAGACGCGGCGTTTCCTCAACGCCGGTTCAATACGCGAGATCGTCTTTGTGCGCGGGGCCACAGAGGCCATCAATCTCGTTGCGCAAAGCTGGGGGCGTCGCAATATTCAAAAGGATGACGAGATTGTAGTCACCTGGATGGAGCATCACGCCAACATCGTTCCCTGGCAAATGCTCTGCGCGGAAAAGGGAGCGCGATTGCGCGTTGCGCCGGTCGACGACTCTGGTCAGGTGCTGCTCGACGAATACGAAAAGCTGCTCGGACCGAAGACTCGCCTGGTTTCGATTGCCCACGTCTCCAATGCACTGGGCACGATTCTGCCGGTGCAGGAAATGGTAGAAGCAGCTCACCGGCACGGTGCGCGCGTGCTCGTGGACGGCGCGCAAGCTGTTTCGCACATGCGCGTCGATGTGCAATCCATCGATTGCGATTTCTATGTCTTCAGCGGACACAAGGTCTTTGCTCCAACCGGCATCGGCGTTGTCTACGGAAAATCTGAGGTACTGGACAGCATGCCTCCCTGGCAGGGCGGCGGCAACATGATCCAGGACGTGACCTTCGAGAAGACGCTCTATCAAGCGCCACCGCTGCGTTTCGAAGCCGGCACCGGCAGTATCGCCGACGCCGTGGGACTGGGCGCTGCGATCGACTACCTTGATCGCGTCGGCATCGCCAATGTCGCGCGGCATGAGCATATGTTGTTGACGTATGCAACCGCGGCGCTGGTCAAGATTCCAGGCCTGCACATCATCGGCACTGCGAAGGAAAAGGCAGGCGTGCTCTCCTTCGTCATCGATGGCTTTCGCACAGAAGAGATTGGCGACTATCTCAACCGCAGAGGGATTGCTGTGCGCGGCGGTCATCACTGCGCACAACCGATCCTGCGCCGGTTCGGGCTGGAGAGCACCGTGCGCGCGACTCTGGCTCTCTACAACACCTGCGAAGAGATCGATGCCCTGGTCGCTGCGCTGTGGGATTTACGCCAGGGACGCAGCACCGGTCTCGCATAACCAACAACCTGTGGCAAACGAATGGCCAGCCTCCACAGCGAGACTGGCCATTCGTTTGTTGGATGCATCAATGTCGAAATTGGTCAGTATTTCGGTAAGGATTGATCGACATTATCCGCCCATGCCAGGGTGCCCCAGAGAGATATGTGACTCGCTTGAAGCTGGATTGCCTCAGGAAACTCAAGCCTTGGCAGTGCCCGTTCCGCTCTCACAGTTGATTCCTCCTCCTTCGAGGGCAGACACTTCATGGCAACACGCAGGTCAAGATGCGTTCGAGCCGAAAGCCCATATTCTGGGGTCTAATCAAAGTGCGTCCCTGTCGGCCAACTGCATCGGATCAGACTCCAAGAACCTTTGGGAGCCGGGATAACTCTTCATCTGTGCTGTCGTTGGGAACAGAGCACCCGGGCGTCAGAATGAACTTACTCCCTGCTGCGTTACTGGCACTCTGCCACTGTTCGCGAATCTGCGTCGCGGAGAGGTCCTTGTATTTGACTTCATCGATTCCGGTGGCAATGGTCTGCGAAAACCTGCTGCGCACCGTGCTCACCTGAACTCCGCTGGTTTGGACAGACCAGTTGACGACCGGTGCCTGAAATCCGACAAACTGATCGACATATTCGTTCTCCCAATGGAGATGCAGGAAGTTTAGTTTTGCGCTAGAAGTCGCATCAAGGAAACGCTTGTCGAAGGGCGCGCTGAACTTGGCGTAATCGCCTGGTGACAGTTCCTCGTGCTTGGCGTTCGCAATCGAGAGGAGGATCCCGGACGCCCCGGCGGCAAAGGCGTGCTTGGCGTGATTGATATGCGATTGAGTGAGCACATCCAGAGCGTCGAGCAGTCGCTGCGGGTTCTCTTGCTGCAAGCGGAGAACCTCTTCTTTGGATGACAGCTTGACCGCGACCTGCCAGGGATTGAACGCTGTCTCAAGGATGTATGCGTCGCCATTCAAGCCGGTATTGATCAGTTCAAGCGCGCGAATCTGATCGGGGAACGGATTGTCGAGGACCTTCAATTCATACCAGTTACCCACGGGCTTCGGATACGGAAAATCGCTCATAACCTTCACGATGTCCGTCCTGTACGTCCAGTGGTAATCGAGTGTAGCCCTGGCATGAACTTCTGATGTCTGAGGACCGAAATGATGCCAATGAGTGAAGGGCGGACGGTCTACTTCGCGTCCCGCGAGCGCAGGATCTACGCGCTCCTTGCGATGAAGCGGTTTCCGTCCTGCTACCCGCCCGAAGATGGGTTGAGCGACAGCGACAACAGCAGCAACTGCGGCAGAACGAAAGAAGCTTCGACGATTCATCATGAATTTCTCCACAAAACGGATAGATATGCTTGGATGAAGTCCAGGCGCGGAGAAACTACATTACTACTTTCTGAAAATCGACTGTCTGAGATTGATTCCGCCCGCGCAGGTATGTTCGATATTGCCGCAAGTTGGGTCAGCGGCAACAGAGAGTGCGACAGGCGTGGATAAGGCTGGAAATCAAAGTCACTTCTCACTGAGAACGAAGATCGTCGAACTCCACGATCCGTAGGTTGCAGCATCGCACGGATTGAAGTTGACGTCAACTCGATTTTGCAGAAGCCTTCTCTTTGAAAAACACAAGCAATCTCCCCTACCCGCAACACGTCCAGCAGGAATTAGCTATTACAGACTCTTTCGCAGGATACGGCTATATCGCGAGGGATATTGGTTGATTGCTATCCGTTCACCTTGAAGTGATAATTCTGCTCTCGCATTGCGGATGGCTTTTCAGCGCCCTAGCCAAGATCGGCGTAAACCTCAGGTGTGCGTTTAGCGGCAAGAATTGACTATCGCAGAGTCAATGCTTTCAATAGCAACTTGACATAGAATATGAAGAGTGATAATAACTCAAGTATGAGTCCGATTCGGCGAGCACACGGAGAACTGCCTTTCCTATTAGTTGCTGCCGAGAAACTATGTTGTTCCTGCCTGTTATAAATCCCTGACATCCATAGCAGTTGTCTTCAGTCTGAGGAGCGTCTGATCGCGATAAATCTCTGCGATTGGGCTCTTCGCGAATGGAGACGGCTTCGGCAACTTGTTTAGTTTGCCCACGCCTATCGGCATCAGAGCCTGCTTGTCCCCTCAAAGCCAACCCGGCTTGTGAGAGGGCCGGGGTCGCCGGAAGGCTGCGTGAAGGCCCATACCTCGGATTCATGCCTCGGAGATTCTTATGCCCATTCCTAATAGTTGCAATGGCTTCAACATATCCAACCAGATCTTTTCCCGTTCCGGAGGTCTCACCGCGGCGCTCTCCGTCAGGAGCGTGGCCGCTACGAACGCAAGCGCTCGAAATGAGCATGTAGGCCAGCGAGAGTCTGAGAAGAACCAGATCTTCCTGGAGCCCGCGAGAGCGGCGGCTCTGCGGATAGAAACTGCATTCGCACGAAATGGAATCAACAGTGCCAATGCCGAGACGGTTCTCTTCTTGATTCAACTGGCGAACTCCACTGGAGAGGCGCGCTATCTAAAGACTGCGTCCTTGGGAGCGGATTACCTGGCTGCCACTTGGCGGGAACTAGTCGATAAACCGGACAAGGGCTTGTTCTCGGGCCAGAGTTCAAATCTGGCCCTCTATGGCGGACTGGCGGGTGTGGCATATGCCCTGAACGAAACAGGAAAGGCAACGAGCAAAGATAAGTACTGTGAAGCGGCAAGGGCGGCCACCGACTACATTGTGCGGGCCGCCAAAGCTGTCGGGTCGGGTCTCGCGTGGTCAGATGCTCCCGGAATCGCAGGAGACGGAAGCATCGTGCTCTACTTGCTCTACGCCGCCCGTGAATTTGAATGCGCGCTCTATCGCATTACGGCTGAACGCGCTGGCGATCATATCCTTGAGATCGCCAGCAACGAGCGCTTTGGCGGCTTTTCCTGGAGCGGTTTTCCCGCCTTTCCTGGATTGCCGAAGGACGCTTACTTGCCGGCCTTTGAGGACGGTACTGCGGGCATAGTTTACGTTTTCGCGCGCCTTTACAGTGAGACAAAGAAGGCCAGGTTTCTCTTTGCTGCAAACCAGGGGGCATCGCACTTGCAACGAGTTGCTACGGATAGCAGCAAAGTGGATCCAATTTCGCATCCGCTCTCCGACTTGCCGGACTTGCACTATGCAGGCTTCTGCCACGGACCAACTGGGACGGCACGCGCCTTTTTCGAGCTATACAAAATCACGCGTGAACCCGTCTACCAGATTTGGGCCGAACAGATAGCACAGAAAGTACTGAAAAGCGACACTCCGGAAAATCTGACACAAAACGCTTGGAATGTTGTTTGCCAATGCTGCGGTTCGCCGGCGGTCATTGATCTCTTCATAGATATGTGGGCGTTCTCTCGCCGTCTAGACTATCTTTCCACTGCGCAGCGCGCAGCGAGCCACCTCGTGAGCGAAGAGACAAACTCAGACGGCAAAAGTACCCAGCAGTTTCAAACCTTGGCCTATGTCGATCAGCGGGAAATAGGTGCCGAAACCGATTATCTCGTCGGCCCACTTGGTGTGGGGTCTGCGCTCTTACGTTTACATCTTGCGGCACGCGGGGAATATGTCTCAGTGCATTTTCCTGACAATAGGATGGCCAACGTTCGGTACGCATCATTTAGTTGAAGTTAGAGCGCGCCGAGACTGAACTATAGGTTGGGCGCACTCGCCGTCTCAATGCATCTCGATAGGTTGGTTGGAGATGTGTTCGCTCAAACGTAGAGGTCAATGACAAAGGAATCTTTGCTGCCGAAGTCGAGCGTGAAAGAATAGGTCATCTGCTCCCGGAGGCAAAATGAAACCGTCCGTCCAAACACTATCATCCAACGAGAGTTTAAAACGCGGCGTGATCCGAGAGTCCCGGCGCCTGGGCGCCTCGCTGGTCGGCTTCGCGCCTGTTTCGCGTTGGGCCGAATACGATGAGGTGGCTGCCGACTACAGGCCAGGTGCGATCTGGAAGCACGCGCAATCAGTGATCGTGCTTGGGGTTCCCATGCTGCTGCCGATCGTTGAGAGTACTCCTTCGATCAATTACCAGGAGATGTATACAACGGGCAATATACTGCTTGATCAGATTGCGTACCGCCTCTCCGTCTACCTGAACGAGCGTGGACACGCCTCCATCCCGCTGCCTCGGGACGGCTATGGCAATCTCGAAATCCTTCTGAAGCGAATGCCTGCGTGCTTCAGCCATGTCTATGCCGCGAAATATGCAGGGCTCGGCACCATTGGCTTCAGTCACAATCTGATCAATCCTCAGTTTGGGCCGCGGGCCCGGTATGTGTCGCTCTTTACGGAAGCAAGGTTCACGGGCGCACGTGTCATTGAGAAGGATCTCTGCAACGGTTGCAAGCTTTGCGGAAGGCTCTGCCCCACACACGCGCTGCTGGCGCGTCCTGAACGGATTGCCGCGGATTTCAACGCTGTTGCTTGTACTGTCTACCATCAGAAACTGGCTGCCGAGAACCGATTTCCCTGTGGCGTCTGTGTAAAAGTCTGCCCTATCGGAGAGGATCGCAAACTGTACAAGCGCATCGGCGGAGCGGACTATCTTCGCGAGCAGAAAGCGCTGACATCCAATCCCAACGATCCTGGATTTAAACATCTTGTGCATCTCCGCACGCATGGTTCGGACAGTGAGGGGCTCTGATCTCCGTGTGAAAGGAAGGCAGGCAAAAACCTATCACAATTACGAGCTTTGATGGAAGAAGGGCACGGAGAGTAACTCAGAACGGGCCAAGTTCAATGCGGTAACCGTGGCCTCAACCATCCATACACCCAGGTCCCTGCAAGTGCGCTCAGAACCGCCGCAATCATCACCGAGACTCCGTTGCCGATCAGCGCAAAGAGCGGTCCGGGGCAGGCGCCGGTCAGCGCCCATCCCAGTCCAAAGATGGTGCCGCCCGCAGCATAGCGGACGCCGCTTCCAAGTTGCTTGCGAGGAATCGCAATGGTCTCGCCGGAGATGGCTCTCAGCTTGGCCACTTTGATCAGAGCGACAGAAGCTGCCGCGGTCGCAATCGCCGAGCCGATGATGCCGTACATGCGGAACGACTGAAAGTGGAACATCTCCTGAACGCGAAACCAGGAGACAACCTCCGACCGCGTCAGAACTATGCCGAAGGCGATCCCAAGAAGAAGATAGACCAGAAAAAACCCAGGATGGCCTTGATGGTGTTCCGATCCGCTCGTGCCACTGGCCTCAATAGCTGGAAGTGATGTGGTTGTCATATTCCCCTCAGCAAGAACGGCAGAATGAGGTAAGTGGCGGTCAATCCGCCGGCAAAGAAGCCAAAGACCGCAATCAGCGATGGAAGCTCGAAGCTGGCCAGCCCACTGATGGCATGTCCCGAGGTGCACCCACCTGCATAAGCTGTCCCGAAACCCACCAGAAAACCGCCGACGACCACTGACACAAAACCGCGAAGGGTCAGAAGTGCGCTCCAATTGAATAGTTCCCGCGGTGCTACTCCTGAAAAGTCGTGAATCCCCAGTCGGCTCAAAGCGATTTTGGTCTCTCCGGAGATGGCGATGTCGTGGGCAGTCCCGACGTGTGACGCGAGAAACCCGCCAATCAGGACTCCACCCAGGAAGACGAGATTCCAAAGCCCGGCCTTCCTCCAGTCATAGCGAAAAAACTCCACTCTGCCGGGAATGATCGCCGAACAAAGATGCCGCAGGTTGCTTGAGATTCCAAATACCTTGTTACCGGTAATCAGCAACGCCGGCACGAAGAGTCCAATCAGTGGCCCAGCGACATACCATGGCCACTCTCCGGAGAACCAGTCTGTCATGTGCGTCTACCTCATTTCTCTCATTTGCACGGATACTATTTCGCGCTCTTCTTCCATCCAAAAGCTACCTGAAATGAATTCTGGTCCATGCTCAGATTTGCGTTTCCGCCGCCATAGGCTGCTGGAATGGAATTCACACCATTCACTGTGTTATTGAAGGCGTGAATATACGCGAGACTGATCTCTTTCCCGCCTTTCAATGTCACGGTCGCTCCCACGTGCAGATGATCTCTGGTGACGGCGGGGGCCAGAATATTGAAGAACGTCTGCGAGCTGTCGAAGGGAACGCCTCCGTGGTTATACCCTCCCCGTACCGTTAACGATGAGTTTACGTCATAGACAAGTCCGGTTTTGACAACATTGATGTCGTGCCATCCAAAGCCGGGGCCATTGTCCGAACCAAGGGGAGAGGTGCTCGCCAAAGTGTTGGCAATCGATTTCACCTGCCCATAGAGGATGCGCTCTTCATCATAGAGCAGCGTCGCTTTCGAGCTAAGCTTCACGGCCGCGCCGCCTGCAAAGTTTGCGGGAACATCGAATCCTCCATGCTCCGCAAAGAGTCCTCTGTAGCGGTCGAATTTGCTCAGATAAGTTCGGCTCTGGTAGGTCGCGCCAACGCTTATCACTTTGTTCAACTCGCCCAGCCAGCCCACACGTACCCCACCCCCAGTTGCATAGGAGTGCCCGGTATTGGTCAAGTGTGTTGGATCGCTCGAGAGCGCAACGAAGTTCTGTAAACCCTCTGCCGAGAATCGCTGGATGGCGATATTGGCGGCAATTCCGAACGAGTTGTGTGCTCCCGCCTTGTAGGCCAGTGTAGGAGAGATAAACACTTGTTCGATATCAACGCCGCCCCGGCTAGTACCAAACAGTCCAATTGGCTTCGTATAGGAGGTGTCCAGTCCGCCATTGCCATAGATCGCAACGCCAAGCGCGAGGGTCGGTCGAAACTGGAGGCTGTAGCCGAGTTCAGGAAGCTCGAAGTTCTTCACCCGGTTGGCATCGTATGTCCCATTCACGTTTGGATACCCTGGCGGTAACTGGTTTCCGAGAATCGTCGCGGAGCGATTCGGTCGAAACAGAGTCAATCCAATATCGAATCGATTGCCAACCAAAATGAGTCCGGCTGGGTTGGTCGCACCCACAAGGCTGTCTCCGGGCTTGGCCACGCCCGCCCCGCCTTGGCCTTGCTGTTTGGTTCCATACCCAGTTAGAAAGTATCCATCCGTCGCAAACGCTGAAGGTATCATCAGCAGTGACGCAAACGCCATAGGGAGCACTTTGAGCACAGTCCGCTTCATATCAGGCTTCTCCATATTTCCAGGTTTAGCTGCGATTTCCTGCGGGGGGAAGAGGATTCGCCGGGGCATCTGTGCTGATGTGGGCCATCAACAGAAAACCCACCTGCCAGATCAACATCCGGCGGTGGGCTAAGAAAATACTTTAGCTGAATCTAGGTCAACAGAAGATCTTGCCTAGCCTTCACCTGCCAGAGGACACCCTGCATGCGTGCAGACGCTACAACACAGTGTGAAAGACAGGATCCTCTGAAGGTTCATCAGCATGGGAATATCGTATGCTGCGCACTGCCAGGAGTCAAGACTCATCAACGCATAGGTGATTGCGGCATGGATGCATCTGCGATCGCACCTCTCCGAAGTCTATCTTTTCCCCACGTCTTGTAAATACCAAGATACCCGTAGCTCTCAGTTTGTCCAGCAACTGAATGCCCGTATGCGAAGAGCAGTTGCAGTCCCGGAGAATCGAAGTGGTAATAGCCTCCGGCATCAATCATCGTCGCTGACTTGGCTTGGGCAGAAGCGAGACTCTGGCGCCCGTGGGAGAAAATCTCGGTGGATAGCTCCAGCTTTTTGTTGATCGCGCGCTTGACCAGAAACCCTCCGTATAAGTAGTTACGGTACGACGTCTGTGGAACGACAGCGTACCCGAGACCGCCGCACAGGCTCCAGGGGCCTATTTCCTTTTCAACCCAAATAGGTAGTTTGTAGGAGACTCGACCCAGGCCCAGTCCTCGCGTGGAGTTGCCCGTTGGAAGCTCGAACATCGTAAACGAGCCGATCTGCGGACGATGCTTTGTCTGTTTGATGAACCCATACTTTACGCCCAGTTCCATATCAGAAAGGCCATAGGCCTTAGAGCCCTCTCCAGCAGGAGAATATACTGGGTCATTTGACGGAAGTACCGCTGTGAAGGGGAGAATCGCATGAAGCTGAACGTTCGGAATGGCTCCCCAGTTGAATTCGAAAGCAGGAACAATCGGGTCATATTCCGCTGGAGTTCCGTCTACCGCGCCGAAGATATACGCCTCGTAATGACCCAGCTCTATCGGTGTTGGATCGTCGGTTTGGAATGGGGGGCCGGCCTGAGCAGACAGGCGGAGGGTGAAAACAAGCAGGAGAAGGATCATTCCCGCAGACTGGCTTGCCAATCTTTTCGACATGTTTCTTGACTTCCTCATAAAGAGAACTTTCGGAGATACATGGACGTTGACTCAATGCGATAGGCTACGTGATTCTACGAATTTTCGCCGTCGAATCGCTCTGTGTTAAAAGAAATCTCCTATTGGCGGGAATGTCAGAAACAAACTAAGGCCGAGAAACACTAGTGCAATAAAATTGATTCGCTGCAATGAGACGTCTCGCTTTCGCCAACGCCAATCCGAGAATGCCCATACAGCGAGCCAGAGAAGAATTGCCACGGTGGTTTCGCCAGAGAGAGCCCCAGTCGGCTTGTAAAAAACAAACAGGTTCTTCACCAATGCAGACTTGTCTGCCGCAATCCCAAATACCGCAACCGCAAATGATCCGATACCAGCCGAGAGAATGGCCGCGGCGCCGGAGCCATTCGTTACAACGGTCGCAATCTCTTGGCGAACTGCAAATTGTGTACTCATTCTTTCTCTCCATGAACCAATCGAATGTTTTGGCCGCCATCGACGGGAGCATTCTTGTCCAGCATCGCCCCAAAGAATCCAGCAATGCCTGCCGCGAGTAGCGAGAGAATCACAAATCCGCTAAGCGCAGTTCGGAGTTGTGAATGAGTTCTGAGATCGCGGGCATATTTAATGGCAAGAAATGCTGCCATGGTGATCGCAATCGGTACCAACCAAGCAACATGCTCCTTCCATTCCATTCCCACCAAGTGCCACTGCTTTGTGGCGGGATGAGAGAGCAGCAGCGCACGAGGGTACGCAAGAAGATTCGTCGTTGCGGGAGGAGGAGTGGCTCGATACCACGGGTAAATGATGTAGGTCCCGGACAGCACAGTGAGCCATGCCAGAGCAGCCATTGCAGTGAGATAGATACCGAGGAAACGATCGCTCCCACGTGATGCTTGCGTATATCCATCGGCCGCGAAACGTTGATAGAGGAGAGCGATAGCGCCTGTGCCAGCAAGCAGGTAGAGCGCTCCGAAGCCCATCCCATGGACCAGTGTCCAGAGACTGTGCGTAGTGATTTCCATTGATTAAAACCTCCGTAAGGGACGTGCAAGAAAAGTGTGCAGGGGAAGTGCGCTGTTCAATAAAGAATTGGCGGCATTCGATGCTATGAATGCCGCCATTTCGGATTAAAAGGTGATCTTTGCTGCAAACTGAATCTGGCGCGCGGTCCGTTGAAAGGTTAAATCAGATCCAGCCGATGAGATACTTCCGATGGTTGTTGTACCAGCGGTTGCGGCCGGGTTATTGAATTGCGGCGTGTTGGCGAGGTTGAAGGCCTCCGCGCGCAGTTGCAGAACCTTCGATTCGCTCAGGTGAGTATCCTTGAAGAGCGAAAAATCCACGTACTTTGTGCCCGGACCTTGTAGACTATTGCGACCAGAGTTTCCATACGTGAATGAGGTAACGGCAGGGACCGCAAAGGCGTCCGTGTTGAACCATTTGGCGAGCGTGCGCTTGCCTTTTGGCAGCGATCCGCTTCCGTAGCCGGGAAGCAGTATTGCGCGGGTCGATTGCCCATCGCCGAATGAGTCGGTTGTACCTACGGAAAAAGGCGTACCGTCGTAGAACTGTGCAATGGCGTTGAACTGCCACCCACGCTCAAGCGGTCCCAGCACCCCGCGGCCCTTGAAGGGTAACTGGTAATTCGCGCTGGCCACAAAGCGATTCGGGACGTTGTAGTCCGAATTGCCGTAGTCATAGCGGAGATTATAGGGATTCGAAACACCGGCATTTTCACCCGAGCCTTCGTCCAGAGCATGACTATAGGTGTAGGAGGCGAGGAAGCCTAGTCCATGCGCACGGCGCTCAGCCGTAACCTGCAGAGCGTTGTAACTGGATACCTGCCGGGTTTCAAGCTCATTGATCTGGCCAAAGGTCGGGTAGGGACGAGCTACAGTGACAGTGGTCGCTCCATTCGCGCCCCACTGGTTCGAATTGATGTCCCGAATATTGGTCAAGTGAACGCCCTTTGTTCCAACATAGGCAAATTTGAGGACGGTCGAGAAGGGAATCTCCTGTTCGAAAGCCAGATGCCACTGCTCGGTGTAAGAGGTCTTCGCATGTGGATCCACCGCATAGGCGGCTTGGCCCGGCAAGATCGCACTGCCTGACGTGGCAACAGTGTGGACAAATCCGTTGCTCGCATAGTTGAACACCGCACTGCTCGTGGCGCCCGCCACATACTTAGCCGGATTATTGAAGGCCCAATAGTCATACACCGGGACATTGGCTGCTAATGTGGAGGAAACGCCTACGTTCGGCGCAGCGTAGTAGATACCATAGCCCGCGTGTATGACCGCTTTGTTGGTGACCTTGTAGGCCACGCCAACGCGCGGCGCGAAGTTCAGGTTGTTGCCGCTCAGTCCGCTCTTTGGAATGCCGTTGGTTCCAACGTGTTCCAGGGCCGTCGTTGAGATGGAGGGAACAAAGGCCCATTCCTTGCTGTTAACTTCGGTCCAGGGCCAGCCCAGGAAGTTCTCATAGCGAACACCGAGGTTCAAGGTGAGCCGGTTATTGACCTTGTAATTATCCTGCACGTAGAAGGATAGATCGCTCTGTCGCAAGCCGACGCCAGCGGGGAAGGCGAAACTGCCGCCCGTCGGGGCGCCGAAGAGCAGATCGCTCCATGCCAGACCTGTGTAGCGCGTGCCATAAGATTCGGAGCCGTGTTCCGCGCCGCTTTGAAACATATTGTATTGGAGGCGGATAAGCTCGAAGCCGAAATCCAGCGAGTGCTTGCCGCGCACCAGGTTGATATCGTCGTCCCATTGATAATTGCCTCTTCAGCAGAATCTGTGGGCGGATTCTGGCTCCGGTAGTCGTCCGAGTGTGTGATAGAGGGCCATTTCCATCGCTTTGAAGGTGCGAAAGCCGTAGGATCGTCTGGTTATCACTCGAATTT
>Ga0302320_10000852_pt1 | contig 72487 bp, 44 predicted proteins | sample Bog_T0_3_FD_202130 | JGI IMG/M metagenome (GOLD analysis project Ga0302320, IMG submission 202130) | Peat permafrost microbial communities from Stordalen Mire near Abisko, Sweden - Bog_T0_3 | ecosystem: Environmental > Terrestrial > Soil > Wetlands > Peat | place: Sweden: Abisko, Stordalen Mire... | reverse complement strand
CACAGGTGGCACCGAACCCCGTGAACGGGCTTGCCACGGCGGCCGGCCAGGGCACTACGACCATCACGGCAATCGCTACCAACCCCGACAAGACTGTGGCCACGGGCACGGCAACCTTCACGGTTACGACCGCCGCAACCAGTCAAATCACCGCGATTACAATCCTTCCGGCTTCGCAATCGCTCTCAGCAGAAGGACAAAAGGGCCAGTTTATTGCGCTTGGCACCTATGGTGCTACCGGCGCTCAGGTGGATGTGACCAATTCGCCGCAGCTCACGTGGAGTTCGAGTATCTCCTCAATTGCCAGCGTCACTTCGGGCCTTACAGCGGGTGACGGGGTTGCCCAAGGGGCCAATGTTGGCACAACCACAATCACCGCGGAATACGCCAACACCCCAGCCGGTAGCAGTGTGGCAGCCAGTACGGCTACAGTCTCAGTTACTTCGTCTCCGGCGCCGGAGCCTTTGCTGTCGATCAACGTTTTGCCAAGCACCATTACAGATCTTGATTTGCTGGGTACGGCACAGTTCCTGGCGTATGGTACCTTCTCGACGCAGCCATTCCTGCTGGAGATCACCAACGGCTTCTCTCACCCTGGGTTCCCTGTAGGTTGCACCGCAAACTGCCCCAAGGTCCCAGTCACTTGGATCTCTACATTCCCCTTCGGCTTCCCGATCAACGCCACCGGAGCTTCGGGAGCAGAAGGAGGGCTCTCTACGGCCTATGAGTCTGGAAATACCAGCATCTATGCGCTTGCGGCGAACCCAGACCAGACGCTCGTTTACAGTCCGATCGTGACCTTCAATTGCCCCTACGCGCCGCCCACATACGGCACCACAACGGTCACCAATGCCAACGGCACGACTACCACCACCACAAACTACAACGATCTGCTCAACCCTGGTACTTGCAACCAGCTTACGATTGCCGACTCTCTCCTGACGACGCTCACTGTCTTTAACACAGGATTGAACACCAGCAACTGGCTGATCACAGCGTCTTCCGCCACGGGTACGCCCAATGTGATCCATTGCGGACCCGGTTCTACCTCGGGCGGCTCCGTTTGCGAGGCAACGTATCCCAATGGCACTCAGGTCACCTTGACTGCCCCAGCCCAACCGGGTGTTCAATTTGGCGGATGGTCCTCAAGCTGCGATTCGATTAGCCCCAACCCGTCTACTGCAGCAGGGCCAAACACCTGCACGGTCATGGTCGGAGGTGGTTGCACCCTCAACACAGCCACCCAAACCTACACGTGCAGTAGCCAGTCCAACGTATCCGTGGGAGCTATCTTCAACTAATCGCTTAGGCCAGCAGCGCGAAAGCCGCCCTTCTGGGCGGCTTTCGTGCATTTGGGCTGGGAAATTCTGAGGACATCTCCAAGGGTTACACCGGTGCGTTGACCTGCGGCCAGTACCGGAAAGCGCGGAAGGTGGCCTGGCCCGAGCCGCAGGCGTAAATGGCGGGCCGAACGTCCAAAAAGCCGCCCAGAACGTTGTGTTGCAGTCCAGAGATTTCCGCCGAGGTCTCAGTCCTTTGCCATTGCTGACCGGGTAGCCGGTAGTAGAAATCCACCTCCTGGCGGTCGTTGACCACGCGAAACGTGGCGCGGGTGGCTCCCTTTTCGGTGCGGTTCTTCACCGAGCCGTTGGGAATCTTGATCTCGATTCCTCCGGGCGCGATGAGGATGCCGGCGGTGTGACCTGGGTCGTAGAAGAGCATCAGGCCAGCCTCGCAGCCGGGCGAGACTTCAGCGTCGATTTCGACGGTATAGGAGTGTCCGCCTACCGCAGTGGTGAGGGCGCTGGAGTCGGCCAGGGAGCTGCCCTTGGCTTGCAGGGTGAGTGCGCCGTTGCCGGTGGTGAAGCGAGCAGAATCGTAATCCCGCCAGAAGCCCCACTGAAGCCCGAGCTCAGAGGAAGTAAAGTCGTCGGAAGGGTCGGCGAAGGGTTGCTGGCTAAAGCCTGGGACGGGCATCGGAATTGCCGAGTCAGCGGTTACACCTTGGGGTACTCGGAACCAGCCGTCCGCGGTCCACTCGATGGGCAGGAGCAGCAGTTGGCGGCCCAGGGTGCGGTAGCCGTTCTCATAGGAGTGGACGGTCATATACCAGCGGCCGTCGGGCGTATCGACCAGGCGGCCATGGCCCACCGAGAGCCAGCGGTCGTCTCGTGACGGCGTGTGGACCACCGGATTGTAGGGCGAGTACTCCCAGGGGCCGTAGGCATGGCGGCCGCGGGCTGAGATCACGCCGTGACTTGTGCCGGGGCCGGCGGTGCCGCCTTCGGCCACGTTCATGTAGAAATAGCCGTTATGCTCCAGCAGCTTCGGGCCCTCCAGGCAGGTACACTCCATGCGGATGGACGTGGGCATTGGCCATGCGTCGAATACCTTGCGCGGAGGCGTTTTGACCGCGAGGCCGTCGGGGGTGAGCTCCGCCATGCGGCCACCGGCCATGTGCAGAAAGCGCCGGCCGTTCTCGGCGATGTGCGCGGGGTCGATTGCCTTGATGCCGAGATCGATAGGCTCGCTCCACGGTCCGGTGGGGTGATCGGAATGCACGACGCGCAGGCTGCCGTCTGCCGGGAAGTAGATGTAGAAGTGGTCCTGGTATTGGCAGAGGTAGGGAGCCCAGACCGTGCCGTAGTAGCGCCGCAAAGCCGCAGCCACGGGGCGCCAGTTGATCAGGTCGCGCGAATGCCAGATGAGCAGGCCTGGAGCGTAGTCGAAGCTGGAGTGGGTGAGATAGAAGTCGTTGCCGACGCGGATGGGGCTGGCGTCAGGGTGGTCGCCGCCAAGGATGGGATTGTTGTAGACGGCTCGTGGTTCGGCCAGAGCGAAGGGGCTCTTCGAAGCGGCAGCGATGGCGATGGCGGCGGAGGCAGTATTCAAAGCAAAGCGTCGGCGGGTGAGCATGGCTCGGTCAGTTTACTCTAATCAGCCCTGGCAACGGCGGCCTTTTGCGCGGTAGAGAAGCTGCGCAGGTTTTGGTCGACTGGCCTGCCGAACTGCAGGGACGGGAGTTTAGACTGGAACCTGTCCACTGAGCATGAAGACTCACCGGTTTAGCCGCATCCGCCGCTTCCACTTCAATCTGCCGCAACGCGTTGCGGCTGGTTTGCTGGCGCTCTTTCTCATCCAGGGGCTGTGGCTGGTTGGCCATCAGACGCTGACCGACCGCGACTACCAGTATGCCCGGTGCGGGCGCGAGATGTGGGAGCGGCCATCGGCCGTGCCCGGCTACTTTACCAGTTGCGGGAATATTCACGATGGCGTGCTCGGCTACCGGCTGGCAGGGTTGCCGCTGACGCTAAACCTATGGGCCGAGCGCGGACTTGACCGGTTTCGCAAGCCGGAAGACCGGGTGATACAAGCTTCAGGCGAGGTGAGTACCTGGGAACTGCGCCACCAGCTAACCCACGTGCTGTTGCTGGTGCGTTTGCCGTTTTTATTGGCCGGAGCCGTACTGGGCGCGGGGTTGTGGTGGGTGACGCGGCGGCTCTACGGCAACTGGGGCGGCTACACAGCGCTGGCGCTTTACTGCTTTTCACCCGCGGTACTGAAGGCTTGCATCGCGCCGAACTCCGAGATCCTCGCTGCCCTGGGGGTCTATGGGGGCGTGTATACCTGCATCGGAGTAGCCCATGCCATGCAGGGCCCCCGGCGGAAGTGGCGTCCGCGGATCGTGCTTTTGACCGCGGCATTTGGCGTGGCTGCGGCTGCGCATATTGCGGCGCTGCCGGTGGTGGCTCTGCTGGGGCTGGCGGCCATGCTTTGGGTGGGCGAGGGGCGCAGAAGCCAGGTGTTGCCGGTGGTGCTGGCGGCTACGGCGGGGGCGCTGGTGCTGGTATTTGCCTGCTACGGGTTTTCGCCGGATGCGTTCAGCTATGTTTTCCGGTCGGCTGCGGGATTTCTGTGGGTTTCCATCGGTCCGGCGATGCGGTTCTTTTCTTCTATGGCGAACGTTGGAATCACGGTAGCCGCCGCTGCTGGCCTGGCGCTTTACCTCGGGCTCAGTAAGTCGCGGTACTTCGGAAATACGGCCCCGCTGCTGTGCTTTCTGGCGTTGATTCTTCTCGTGATGACAGGCGCTCCCGGCACCCCGTGGCTGTGGTCGCTGCCGTTTCTGCTGACCTTTGTTGGCGGCGTATTTGCCGACGCCTACGAGGAGCCGAAAGGGCGTCTGGCGATGGCTGCGGCCGGGGCTATTGTGCTGCTGCAGGCGGTGTTTTGCGTGCTGAGCCTGCCAGGGCTGTTGTAGAGGGTCGGCGATTTGGGACATGCGGGCGCTAGTCCCACTTGTATGGAATGTGTCACTATTGTATAGTGGTGCCACTATTAGATGAGGTGGGAATATGGAGCTTCAAGCACGGACGCTGGTTGGCGAAAAAGGGAGACTGGTTATTCCTGTGGCGATGCGCGAGGCGCTCGGGATTGGTGTGGGTGACACTGTGGTTCTTCGCGTGAAGGACGACGAATTGCACATTTCGACGATTAGGGGCAGAATCAGGCGCGCCCAGCGAAATGTGCGCCACCTCGTTCCACCGGAGACACTGGTTTCCGACGACTTTAGCGCGGAGCGGCGCGAGGCTGCAAAGAATGAATAGGGCCGTGCTCGACGCATCCGCCATTCTCGCGGTACTCTTTCAGGAACGCGGCGCGGAGAAGATGACAGACGAGATCATGGATTTGGCCGTGGTCAGCGCGGTCAATCTGGCCGAAGTTCAAAGCAAACTCGTAAAAATGGGCCATCCGCCGGAGGATGCATGGTCGGACGCCAACTTGCTGGACACGGTCCCTGAACCCTTCACCGCTGACCAGGCGAAGATCGCCGGGAGCCTGATTGCGCAGACGGAGAAATATGGGCTGTCGTTAGGGGACCGCTCATGCCTGGCGCTGGCCATTGCTCTCAAGGCTCCGGTGTATACCACCGAACAGGTTTGGAAGAACCTGAAGGTTGGCGTGCCGATTCATGTGATCCGATAGAAGTAGATTGATTTTATTATCGTTCGGGCGTCGAATTGGAAGTGAGGGTTGCAGGATGAGAAAGATTTTCACTTCATTTCTCGACGGATTTGCCCTGGCCGGGCTATTGACTCGCCTGCGCCGCAGCGGTGCTCCGACGCGCGCCTTTGCTCCCTCCAAACCAAGAGAGAAGATGGTGATTGTCGTCGATGACGATGTGATCCGGTGAGTTATGATTCAGCGGCGTCAAGTTCCTTGAAGAGATCGCGCAGATCGAGGTAAATCGGGGAGCCGGTAACTTCGAAGCGCTCTTTTCGCGTCCAATTGCCGTCTGAGCAATCCCACCCGAGGCGCTTGATCGGATCCACGACCCAGATATTGGGAACCTGAAACTCACAATAGTCTTCGATCTTCTCCTGCACCCTGGATTGGCGATCTTCTGGAGACAGCACCTCAACGGCGATCAGCTGCGGCTTGTCGAAGACCGGCTGTACGGGAACGTCCCTTCTCCACACACTCACATCCGGAATCCTCACGTTGCCGGAGGTCAGCCGCGTCCTCTGCTCCTGAATGGTTCGTGTCTGCCAGACTTTGTCGTGCAAACGAAACCAGAGCAGAATCTCCCGTTGTACGGTGTTGTGCTCGTACTCGCCCATGTTCCGCTCCTGAATCTCCCCGCCGACGTACTCCGCATCCGGCTCAAACGGAGTCTGTAGATACTGCTCGATAGTGACTTGAGTTGCGGTTGCCATGGGAAGCCCCTCGCAACCAGTGTACTCCTCGCGGGACGCGCCGGCGCTGGCGATTGCGCTCAAGGCTCTGGTCTATACCACCGAACAGCTTTGGAGAAACCTGAAGGTGGGCGTGCCGATTCATGTGATTCGGTGAAGCGGGATTGCGGTGGATTGTGTCGATTCGACCTGCGATCCATGAGTGGGGTTGCTAAAGGGACATTACTTCCAAAGCTCATGTATGAGTGTTCTGGCTATCCAATAGAGGAAAACCAAAGTAGATGCAATCTCGACTGCCATTATCTTTGTCTTAACAAGAAAGCGGTGGAGATTGAAGTGCTTGCGCCCCCCGTAGTTACGGCTATCGCGATATATCAGAATGTTGGCCATGCAGATCTCCTGACTGTTGGGGGTGAAATGGTACGTGTTTAGCCGTTCGACTCTTGATGGTCGATACGTATTATGCGAAATGGAATGAGCTTTAAAGTTGGTCTTTTTGGAGGGTTAGGGGCTTGGTAATCCAGCTCGAATTTCCCCGGTGATTTCAACGTAGCATAAAGGTAAGAAATTATCTGCAAACTATTTTTGCAAATTTTGATTGTCTGCTGAGCCCAAATGTGGGATAAACGAGCGAAGGCCGGAGCGGGGCTTCGGCCTTCGTGTATGTGGCGGGTTGCGGCCTCAGCCCTGGATGTCGAACTGCTCGGGGTGGAGGGTTGCGTCGCTCTTGATGAGGATGTTCTTGCCGGTCAGCTCTTCGAGCTCTGTGAGCCAACTGGCATCGTTGGATTTGAGTACCTTGACGGTCTCGGGGTTCACACGGAGCAGAACGTCGGCGCCCTCGAAGTGCTTCTTCATCTTGCGCAGTTCGGTGTAGATCTCGTTGCAGACCGTCGTTGGGCTCTTGACCATGCCGGTAGCCTGGCAGGTGGGGCAGGGGACCGAGAGGGTGCGCTCAAGAGACTGCTTGACGCGCTTGCGCGTGATGGCGACCAGGCCAAAGTCGTTGAATTGGAGAACCTTGGTGGGGGCGCGGTCGGATTTGAGCGCTTCTTCGAGGGCGGCCATTACCTTGTAGCGGTTCTTGCGGTCATCCATGTCGATGAAGTCGATGACGATGATGCCGCCCAGGTCGCGGAGGCGAATCTGACGGACAATCTCCGGCACGGCGTCGAGGTTGGTCTTGACGATGGTGTCTTCAAGCCGCGCCGACTTGCCGACATACTTGCCTGTGTTGATATCGATGGCGACCAGCGCTTCGGTCTGGTTGATTACGATGGAGCCGCCGCTCTTGAGCCACACCTTGGAGCGCAGCGCCTTGGAGATTTCGTCCTGAATGCCGAAGTGCTCGAAGAGCGGAGTTTCTTTGGTGTAGAGCTTGACGCGGCGGACGAGCGTGGGCGAGAAGCGGTTGAGGAAGCGCACGATGCGCTCGTAATCGGCTTCCGAATCCACCCAGATGCTGGAAAAGTTGGAGCTGACCTGATCGCGGAGAATGCGCTCAATGAGCGAAAGGTCGTGATAGATGAGCGCGGGCGATTTGGAGTCGTCGGAGCGGGTCTTGATCTCGTTCCAGAGGTGGATGAGGAAGCGAAGGTCGGCGCGGAGGTCTTCTTCCGACGCGCCCTCGGCAGCGGTGCGCACGATGAATCCGCCCTGGGCTTCGCCGCGCTCGTGGACGAGAATACGCTTCAGGCGCTGGCGCTCCTCATCGGAGGCGATCTTGCGGCTGACGCCGATGTGCGAGACGGTGGGCATGAAGACAAGGAAACGGCCAGGGAGGGCGATGTGGCTGGTAATGCGGGCGCCCTTCTTGGCGATGGGCTCCTTTGCAATCTGGACCAGAATCTCCTGCCCCGGCTTCAAGAGGTCACTAATGATGGGCAGGTCAGAGGTTTGCATGGAGCGGCGCGACGGGCCTCCGCGCCGGTTTCCCTGCTGTCCCTGTTGTCCCTGCTGCCCGCGCCCACGGCGTCCGCGGGCACTTCGATCACGAGGCTGCTGAGTCTGGCGCTGGCCTTCGCCGTTGGCCGGCTGGCCTTCGGCGGCTGGCTCGTCTTCCTCATCTTCATCTTCATCTTCGTCGTCTTCGTCAGTCTTGCCGTCGAAGTTTAGCTGGATCTTGTGGTCGAGGTGGGCCTCCTGGAGCATCTCGCCCAGGTCGCCGCTGCGCATTTGGGCGGGCAGCGTCTCTTCTTCATAATCTTCGAGGTCATGCTCTTCGGCCTTGCCACGATGATGATGAGGCGCTTCGAACTCTTCCTCTTCGATGAGCTCTTCCTCGATGAGTCCGCTGCCAGGAGCATAGGCTGAAACTGATGCCACATTGTTGGGCTCCGGCTCTGGCTCGGGCTCGGAAACGATGGTCTCAGCTGAGGGCTCTTCATTTCTCTTCTTGCCACCAAGGCCAAACAGCCGGAAAGTGGAAGGGGGCAGCGGGTCGATGTTATGGGATGCATCCCGATCAGGTTCCGGCTCCTCGACTTCGGCGGCAGGGAGCTCCGTTGCAGGGAGTTCAGCGGGTTCGACGAAAAATGAAGTCGCAGCAACCGGCTCGGGGTGGACCTCGGCCTGCTGGGGATAGGTTGTCTCGAATGTCTCTGTATCGAGATCGGGTGTATCCGCTTCGGCTTCATTCTGCCGCTTGACCGGATCTGCCAGCGGTTCATCGGCAGAAGGCTCTTCGATCACTTCTTCGACAACATAGTCTTCTGGTTTGGCGGCGGAAGGCACGGGGGCCGACTCGGTCGATTCCTCAAACTGGTCGTCTTCGACGGGTTCAGCTTCGAAAGATTCTTCCTCGGTTACAAAGTCTTCCTCAACTTCGGGAACAAGGTCTTCCTCGGCCGATTCAATCACCTGCTCAGATGCAGGCGCAAGGCCGGACTCGGTCTGCTCGAAGACAAGCTCTTCCTCTTCGAAAGCATCCGGGGCGACGCCGGCATCCGAGATTTCAGTCGCTTGGGGCTCTTCCTCAGCTTGCGGCTCGGCCTGGCGACCGCGATGCCGCGAGATGGATTCGCCGGGAAGCAGGCCGCTGCCATCCCACTCGATAGGCGTTTCAATGAGCGATGCAGGCTTGAAAGTGCTGGCCGGACGAGCCGAGGGGGCTGGGCTGGCGGACTCGAATTTGGGAGCCTCGTCTGCAGGCGCGCCACCGTATTTGGAGAGCGATTCACCGGGGAGAACAAATGGTACCGGGGCGGAGTCGCGGGTGGTCGTATTCGGGGCAGTGCCGCGGCTTTGTGACGAGCCGCGATCAGAAGAATCGCCGGCTGACCATCCTTGCGACGGCGCCGCGTTGGCGGCTGCATGAATGACTGGCGCTACTTCCGCATCCACCTGTGTTTCGGAATAATCTTCCGCCGCCTCGTCTGAACCGGTCGCGCCGATTTGGACTTCTTGGGAGCTGCCGGGTCCACTGCGGCCACCACGACGGCGGCGACGGCCACGCCAGCGCTTGGCGCCGGGATCTGTGGATTCATCTTGTGTGTCGGTTGCCGAGTCGGAAACGAAGGAGGATTGAGGAACTGCGTCGGCGGCGTCCGGTATCGCTTCAACGGCGAGGCCGCGCCCTTTGGGCTGGCGTTCGGGGGTCGCTCGCTCAGGCTTGGATTCTTGCTTTTGATCGGACTTTTGACTGGAGCGCGGGGGGCGAGCCTCGCTGCGACCGGCATTGCTATCGGCCGCGGGGCTGTGCCGAACCTCGCGCGGAGGCTGGTTGCCGCCGCTGGCCGCGGCCTTCTCAATTTCGTCGGTCTCTTCCGGGTCTTCCAACTCCATGAAGTCCGTTACATAGAGGAAGGCGTCGCGCTCCAGGCCAACATCCACGAAGGCGGACTGCATGCCGGGCAGCACTCGGGTGACGCGGCCGTTGTAAATGGAGCCGGCTAATGTGTACTCGTTTTCGCGTTCGTAGTAAATCTCCGCGAGTTGATCGTCTTCAAGAATTGCAAGCCGCGTCTCATGCGGCGTAGAGGAGATGCAGATTTCCTTTGCCATCGTACCTTTCCATCCAGCGGCGTTCGCCTGCTGGGAGATGCGGCAAGGTCGGATGGAGACAGTCAAAACCGGAAGGGGAGGGGATGCGCTGAAAGGATGACCTGTGGGTGGCTAGTCTGGCGAATGCCGCGCGGTAGCCTGCCCCTGCGGGCGGCGAACTGCGGCGGATGTTCTGCTGAACGAGCTTGAATTTCCGGTGATCCGATTGCACAGAGTTTGTGGCCAACTGCTCCGGGGACCCCGGCGATCGATTCTGATCGCTGGGGTGGAAGTATGCCGAGACTCCCGGCGGGGCCGTTCCAACCTTGGCATATGCACGACCGTGCCGCGCGGCCGGAGCGCAATTTGTGTGCTCCGATACCTTCCACTCCGGCGACGAATTCCCGTCGCCGGGGACCCTGAAGGCTCCCGCGCTATGTGTGCAACTTGAACGCTGCCAACGGTTTTCCCGTCTGTGCGTGCTCATGAACCCAATCCTGCCGGGCTCGAGATCCATCCGGACCTGGCCGGCTAAAAGCTTGAAACTTGGACTCTTGCGGGCCGGACAGTTCCGGGGGACGCAAGAGGTGAACCTGTGAAACCCGGCCTTGGCCAACTGGACCCGAGACCGTCAGTTTACGAAGCGGCGCATGCGGACATTCATTACCGCGCCTAGCGCCAGGAACGTAAACAACACCGAAGATCCTCCGTAACTCATTAACGGCAAAGGAATTCCGGTGACTGGCATAAAGCCGATGACCATGCCGACATTGACCGCTATCTGAAAGGTCAACACAGCCACTACCCCCATAATAATCAGGGATCCTGACAGGTCGGCGGCTGTTTGAGCGTTTTGAATCAAACGCATCAATATGAAAAAGTATAGCAGCAGGACAGAAACCGCGCCGACAAAGCCGTGTTCCTCACCAAAAGCGGCAAAGATGAAGTCGGCATGGGGGATAGGGAGGAAGTCGCCCTGGGTCTGGGTGCCCTGGGCAGCGCCCTTTCCCCAAACGCCGCCGGAGCCGACAGCGATGAGCGACTGGCGAATCTGGTAGCCGGTCCCTTTGGGGTCGTTGTCAGGGTTGATGAAGCTGGTCAGCCGAGCCTTCTGGAATGGCTTGAGGATCTTCCCGCTGGTCCAAACCCCAGCCACCAGGCAAAGCCCGCAGGTGGCAAGAATCAAGCCCTGGCGGAAGTTGATGCCGCCCAGAAATAAGCCGGCGATCAGGATGGGTGTATAGGTCAGGGAGGTGCCGAGGTCGGGCTGCTTGATGACCAGCAGCATGGGAATCCCTACCAGGGCGAAGGCCTTGAAGATGTCCTTCCAGGTCAGGCTGCGCCCGCCGAGGTTGGCAAAATACCGCGCCACCACCAGGATGAGCACCAGCTTGACCCACTCGGAGGGCTGAAAGTGCATCGGGCCGAGCCTGATCCAGCGCCGAGCGCCAAGGACCTTTTGCCCAACCACGAGGACCGCGACCAAGGCAACGAGGAAAACTCCATAAGCCCATGGAACGAAGTCGATCAGCTTGTGATAGTCAATCTTGGAGAAGAGAAACATGGTCACAAGGCCGGCGGCGATCCAATACATCTGCTTGGTGTGGAAGCCCGAGTACTTGGTATGGAGCGTGGCCGAGTAGATTTCCAGAACCGAAACGGTGCAGAGGATGAGCACCATGCCTAGCAGCGCCCAGTCGAAATCGCGAAAGCTCAGCATGCGGCGCATCAGGGTTGGCCTTCTTTGAAGCGAAGCGGCACGACGGCAAGCCATGCGGGGAGAGGGAGCTGGCCTGAGGCGAGAGCCTTGGGATTGGCTGCCGACGCCAGTTCCAAGGCCGGATTGACCAGGAAATGGCCTGCATGGAGGACCGAATTCTGCCACGGTGCTGCGGCGCGGTTGCGGCCCGGGGGGGCGGGCGTTGACCAAACGGCTCCCACTTCCACCGGCTTGGTTGCGCCGGCTTCGTCCAGTATGTTCTTTTCCTGCTTGCGCTTTTTGTTCACATAGGTGGCGACCACCTGGGCCGCGATGCGGGCCGAATTCGAGCCCCAGTCACCGTGCTCCTGAAGGACTGCGATCACAATCTCGGGATTGCGCCGAGGCACCATGCCAACAAACCAGGAATTCGGCGTCTTGGCGCCGCCCTTGGTATGGGTATCGCCTCCGCCAACCACCTGGGCGGTACCGGTCTTGCCGGCAAAGTCGATGCCCTCAATATGAGACGCGGCAGCGGTGCCGGTGGTGGTGGCGGCGGCCATGCCGTCGGTAATCGTCATCCAGGTATCGGCGTTGAGCGGGAAATTCACGTCGCCAGTGCCGGGAAAGCTATCCAGCACAGCTTGGTGGAACTCAGCCGGAAGCTGGTCGTATGCAACCACATGGGGCCGTACCAAATGACCGTTCGAAGCAATTCCGCCCAGGGCCCTGGCCAGTTGTAGAGGCGTAACCTGCGTCTCTCCCTGGCCGATGCCCACTGAAATCGTGTTCCCGGCGTAATACTTCTGATGGTAGTTCTTCATCTCCCATTGGGTAGAGGGCATGATGCCGGCCTTTTCGTCGGGCAGGTCGATGCCGGTCTTCGATCCAAGGCCAAGCGCCGTGGCGTACCGCGCAATGGTGTCGATGCCCAGCTTTTGAGCCAGGGTATAGAAGAAGGTGTCGCAGGAGAGCGGTATAGCCTGGCTGATATTCAGTACGCCATGGTGCTTGTCGCAATGGAAGAAGCGCCCGTAAAACGTGCCGCCGCCGGCGCACATCACATGCATGTCCTGAGCCACACCCTCTTGCAGTCCGGCAGCCGACATGATGATCTTGAAGGTCGAGCCGGGGGCTAGTTGGTCCTGAATGGCCTTGTTCATCAAGGGGTGGTTGGGGTTCTCAATGAGCTGGTTCCAGTCGGCGCGGTTGATGCGCACAGCGAAGGCGTTGGGATCGTAGCTGGGATGGGAGACCATGGCGAGAATCTCGCCGTTGCGCGGGTCCATGGCCACCACCGCGCCGTTGGCATCGCCCAGAGCAAGCTCCGCGGTGCGCTGCAGGTCGATATCGATGGTCAGCTTGAGGTCCTGGCCGGGGATGGCGTGCTGAATGCCCAGATAGCCGACCTCGCGGCCGTGGCTGTCAACAATCACGTCGCGGGAGCCGTCCTGGCCTCGCAGCAGTTGATCGTAGGTCTCCTCGACACCGGCCTTGCCGACCACATCGCCGGGCGCGTAGGCCGCGTAGCGCGAGTCGTTGAGCATCTCCTCGCTAACCTCGCCCACGTAGCCGATGAGGTGGGCGGCAAAGCCGTCGCGGGGATAGAGGCGTCGCTCTTCGTCGATGGTCTCCAACTCGGGCAGTTCGTTGCGGTGGGCTTCGATAAAGGCCTGCTCATCGGCGGTAACGTCTAGTTTGACGGGGATGGGCTGGTAACCCGGCGCGGCGCGATAGTGGCGCAGGGTGGCGCGCAGTTGATCCAGGTCGAGATTCAGGCCTTTTGCGATCAGGGGTAGATCGGCGTCGACGTCGTGGCCCTGCTCGCGGACCAGGAAACAGGAGACCGAGGGGTAGTTGTCCACCAACAAGCGGCCGTCACGGTCAAAGAGCTTGCCGCGGGCGGCCATGACCGGCTCTTTGCGGATGCGGTTCTGCTCGGCTTGCAGGCGATAGTAGTCCACGCCCAGCACTTGCAGCCTCCACAGGCCCGCGGCCAGCGCCAGCATCATGAGCAGAATGCCATACTGGACCACCGTCAGCTTCAACGTGGGTATTTTTTCACCGCGATTGATTCTGCCTGAATCCATGTGCTTACGCTTTAGACTACCGCCATTTTCGGGGCGTTGCCGACATTCGTTGTGCTTCTATCAGGCGGCGTTCTGCCTTATTTCCTGGTCCCTGATCCCTAGTCCCTGATCTGTAGACGATCCAGGGCAGGGAAGAGCACGACAGCGATGACCGAATTCCCAATCGCTTTGAAAAGTTCTGTGAACCAGGTCCACTCCAGGTCGAGTCCCAGGAGGATCCGGTAGACAAAGACATACATCGCGCCAGACACCAGGGAGAGGATGAAGTTGAGGATCAGGCGGATGGTGTGGTTTTCGACATCGATGCGCGTGCCCACGGACGCCGCCAGAAAGCCAACCACGGTTTTAGCCACACCGTTGATGCCAATGGCGTGGTGAGAAAGCGCATCTTCAAAGATACCCATGGCCGCGCCCATGATCGTGCCCTGAATGGGCGTTGGGCGGCCTAACGCGAAGTAGACGGTGATCACCACGGGCAGGTCAAACCAGGCATAGCGCCCAAGAACTCTCGGCAGCCAGGCCTGCAACACCAGCGCAGCCAGCGGCACCAATGCGTAGACCAGCATTGGATAGCGGTGGACCTCCAATTCGCGGCGAAAGTTCGCATCGAGGACGGACACGGCTAGGGATTCCTCCTCGGCGGGCTTTGCTGCGGATTGGCTTGTTTTGGGTCGGGCTTTGCGTCTGGCGCATCCGGAGTTGGGGCGGCGCTTGTGTCTGTCGGGATTTCCGCTGCGGTGCCCGGAGTAAAGCGGTCGGGATGCTGGGGGTGGAGCATCTTGGGCTGCCCCAACTCAGGGATCGGAGGCGGCGGCGGATTTTGTCCGGGCTGGGCTGATCCAGGGTTTGCAGCCGGATTGACTACCGGGGCATTGGGATCTTTGAGGCCTGGGAGCCGCTCGGCCATGATCTCGGACGCCTTCTTCTGTTCCTTGATGGCGGCTGCCTCCGCGCCCATGAGCGACTCGCTGTCAGTCAGGTCTTGCTGCTGTTGCGACGAGAAGCTGGGCGCCGTTGCGGTAATGACCAGCACTTCGTCTAGCCGGTCAAGATGGGCAGCCGGCTTGACGATGACATCGATGAAGTTTTCGCGCTCGGGGTCGCGGGCGACCTTCTCGACGACGCCGACGGGAAGCCCTCGCGGGAAGATCAGGTCGCCACCGGCGGTGAGCACCTTTTCACCCGGCTGGATGCGATTGTCGGCGAGAATGCCCACAATCTGTGGCTGGCCGAGTGCGTTGCCTCGGAGGATGCCGCGAGTGCGTGTGGTTTCGAGGATCACGCCGGCGCCGCTGGTCTGGTCGTCGATGGCCAGCACCTGCGCGGAGTTTGGAAAGACATCGCGTATTTTACCAACGATTCCATCCGGTGTGATGACCGCCATATCGCGCGCCAGCTTGTAGTTGGCGCCCTTGTCGATGTAGAAGACACGCGACTGATCACTGCCGCTGGACCCAATGGCCTGGGCGGCCACCGTCTTGTAGATGTACTTCTGCTGGAATGCGACAAGGGCCTGAAGGCGCTGTCCCTGGCGGGCATCCTCAAGCAGGGCGGCTTGCTCAAGCCGCAGGCGGTCAATGGTCTTTTGCAGGTCCTGGTTTTGCTGGCGGACGTGGCGGAGGTCAAGATAATCGAGCCACAGGCTGCCTGAGCCCAGCTTTGCGCCGTGGATGAGCCGCTCGGGGGGCGAAACAATGGAATTCGCCCACAATCGAATGAGACGTACCCCCGACTCGTCTTGCGGGTCGAAGGAGTTCTGTCCGCCAGCGGTGTGGCGCACCTGCACGGCCAGGCCGATGACCTGCGCCAGCAGGATGGCCAGCAGGACAACCAGATCTCGATAGCGGCCGAAGAACGATTCCATGGTGGTGACTGAGATAGTGAAAAAGTGAAGAAGTGAAAGAGTGAAGCAGTGAAGCAGTGAATTAGTGAAAAGAAGAGATCAAGTCACGATTCACTTCTCTGCCTTTCACTCATTCACTTTTTCACTCTTTCACTGTTTCAATCGATCTTGATCTTGCGCAGCAGACGGAAGTCGGAGAGCATCTTGCCGGTGCCCAGCACCACAGAAGCCAGAGGATCGTCTGCCACCGAGACGGGTAGGCCGGTCTCTTCGCGGATGCGCTTGTCGAGGTTCTTGATGAGCGCGCCACCGCCGGTCAGCACGATGCCACGGTCGCTGATGTCTGCCGACAACTCAGGTGGTGTCCGCTCCAGGGCCACGCGGATTGCGTTCATGATCACGGCGATACACTCGCCCAGCGCCTCTCGAATCTCGCTATCGTCGATGGTGATGGTCTTGGGGACCCCCTCGATCAGGTTGCGGCCCTTGATTTCAAGATGAAGCGGCTTGTCCAGAGGGTAAGCCGAGCCGATCTCGATCTTGATGTGTTCCGCAGTGCGCTCGCCGATGAGCAGGTTGTACTTGCGCTTGAGGTAATTTGTAATGGCCTCATCCATTTGATTGCCGGCCATGCGCACCGATCGGGAATAGACGATGCCGGAGAGCGAAATGACGGCAATATCCGTCGTCCCGCCGCCGATATCCACCACCATGTTGCCGGAGGGCTCGGTGATGGGCAATCCGGCGCCGATGGCGGCAACCATCGCCTGTTCCACCAGGTAGACCTCGCTGGCCTTGGCGCGGTAGGCCGAGTCCTCGACCGCGCGCTTCTCAACCTGTGTGATCTCGGAAGGCACGCCAATCACGATGCGCGGATGCACCAGCATCTTGCGGTTGTGCGCCTTTTGGATGAAGTAGTTGAGCATCTTCTCGGTGACTTTGAAGTCGGCAATGACCCCGTCCTTCATGGGCTTGATGGCCACGATGTTTCCGGGAGTGCGGCCAAGCATCTCCTTGGCCTCTTTGCCCACGGCCTCCACTTCGCCTGTGTTCTTGTTGATGGCTACAATGGAGGGCTCGTTGACAACGATGCCCTTGCCGGCTGCGAAGACCAGAGTGTTGGCGGTGCCGAGATCGATGGCCAGATCGCTCGAAAACATGCTGAAGAGCGAGCGGAGGCCGTGCGATCGCGTGGAGCGGGATGGGTAACCGTTCGATGACATTGGAAAGCTGGTTCTACCTCAAGGCCTATTGTACGGCCAGCGGGCGGAGGGCGTACTGGAACTCTGGAGACGGCGCCGAAAGAAGCACCGCCGGGGTAAACAGGACGGTAAAGCGGAAGTCTGCCGCAACCGGCGCCAGAGCGAAACCAGGGTTGCCGAGTCCTGTTCGGTTTTTGGGTTGCCGCTCCCTGATGGTCTCGTCAACTCGACGGTTGTGCTTTCGGGATCCGGCAGCCCTGGTTTTGCTATAGACCGATCAAAGCACGTTGACCGCAGCTGCGCCGATGGCCATTTGCGAGAACATTTGCGTCCATTCCAGCCATTGGCGCAGAGCGGTGGGACGCAGGGTCTTATCCGGCACAACGATTGTGTCGCCTGGATTGAGCACCAACTGGTCAAAGCCAGCACCCCAATACCCCTTCAACTGGGCGCGGCTGACTATTGAACCATCGGCGCGAATCACGAAAGCGCGGCGTGAATCTGCATTACGATTTGCGCCGCCGGCCATGCGCAGGTAGGAATTGACCGATGCTCTGGGCCGGAAGAGGAACGAGTTCTGGTTGTATACGGCGCCGACCACATTGACCGTATTGGGCGCGAAGGGCACTACGAATCGATCGCCATTTTCCAGGCTGATCGCGGGAATGTCGTCCACGCCGGAACGGTCGGGCCTGAACTGCAGAACGATCCGCCCAGTTGCCTTGACCTGGCCGAGACGGGCGATCAACTCCACTCCCGCTGCGCGAGAGGCGGACAGGTCGGACGTGCTGCTTGAGGATGAGGTAGCAGCGGCGGCCAAAGCCTGTGTTCCTCGCTCGGCTTCCATGCTGGCGCTGCGCGCGTATTCATCGAGGCGCTGCTGCTGTTGTAACCTCGTCGACTCCCGCGTGAGCTCCGAGCCATAGAGATAGGCTCTCGATGTCAATCCTCCGGCGCGGAGCACCAGGTCGCGCAGTGTTTCGCCCGGCTGCACGCTGTAGATTCCGGCATGCGCGAATTCGCCTTCAAGATCCACATACTTGGTTTGCCTGTCCAGCGGCGCGCGGATATCCGCTTGCGAAAAAATCGTAATTGCGTCCCCAGGCTGCAGGGCCAGATCCTGGCCGGCATCATGGTTCAGCACCAGTTTGCCCAGGTCGAACGCGATCAGCGAGGTTCTCAACGTATCCGGGTCGAGGCGCTCAATCACCGCGTAGTCCCAATTGATCTCAGGCGCCGACAAGCGCACGTCGTTCTGTTTCAACTGCCCCGCGCCGCCTGAGACGGGCGTTTGCGCAAGTTGGGGTGCAAGCGTTCCGTTGTTTCCCGTCTGGCTCGCGCCGGGGATCGCGATCTCTGGCGCCGCTTCAAATTCCGGCACAGGCAAACCAAGTTTGCTGCGCTTCCACCAGTAGTCCCGGCTCACCAGGGAATCGCGGTCGGGGATCAGGTCACGAAGCTTCATGCCGGGCCGAAAACTGAATCGCCCGGGATTGGCCACATTGCCGCGCAGCGTAATCGTATTTGCGTATGCGGGAACGACTGGGTAGATGCGCAGGATATCGCCATCGGCAAGAGGCGCGGCAAGGCCGCTGGCATCGGTGGCAAACTCCATAGCCTGGCGAAGCTGGTCCGGACCCGAGCGCTCCAGCGAGACACGCGCCCCCGAAGACATCGCCGTGGTCTTTCCGGCCGCTTCAATGAGGTCGCCGATGGTTTCGCCCCCCCGCAGCTCATAGATGCCCGGATCGCGAATGCTGCCTGTGATGGCCACCTGCGCCCCCGCCGCCGGAATAAAGATCACATCCTCGGGCAGCAGCCTGACGTCTCCTGACTTGTCGCCATGAATGAGCAGCGCATACAAGTCGAAGTCGGCAACGGTCTTTCCGTCGCGCTTCAACTGGATGTGGCGGAGCGATCCTTGCGTAGAAGGCCCCCCGCTTGCAAACAAGGCATCCACCAGCGAACTGAGGGAGCTGACCGTGTAAACCCCAGGACGCCGCGCCTGTCCAGTCACGTAAACCTGCACCGAGCGAATCCGGCCCATGTCAACGGAGAGATCGAAGTTGCGATAATTTCTGGCTACCGCCGCGCGCAGATGTTGATCCAATGCGGAAAACTCGAGACCGGCCACATGCACCGTTCCAGCCTGGGGAAGATAAATGTCGCCTGACCTGTCCACGCGCAGATTGCCGCTGTAGTCGATCTGTCCCCAGATGCGGACACGCAACTCATCATTCGGTCCAATCACATAGTTCGATCCGACTGGAGCCAAGTCGCTGGGAGAAAACGTCGAAGGAACATTGCGAAACAGTTTCGCGCCATAGATCGGAAGCAGTTGTCCGGTTGTGGCTGCTACAAACTTCTGGAACTCGGTCGGCGGATCGGCGGGTAATATGCGCTCCTGCACCAGAACGGCGTCTTTTCCGCCGAGAGTGGAACTCTCGGAGCTTGCGGCGGTCGTTCTTCCAGCGGGTCTTGCTGGCTCCAAACCGGATGTCTCTCGCCGGGCCGCGGGTTCGCCCTGCACGCATCCCTCGCCTGTAGCAGACCGCGCATCCGCGCAATTTCCTGAGGGGATCTGCTGAACGTCGACGGAGTCATTCCCAGCCGGGTTTTGAGGAAATAGCGCCGGAGCAGCCGCGAGAACGGGCAGCGCGAGGAAAACGGCAAGGAGTCTTCTCATAAGTGAACTCTATCTTCCAGGATTCTACCCCCGGCCCGCAACCACCCTTGGCCTTTTCCGCGCGTCCCGTTCCTCCGGCTCAACGCGCGCCAATCCGGGTTAGCACGGCCGGAATGGTCCGAAAGAGGATACTGAGATCGGATTCCAGACACCAGGACCGGACATACATAGCATCGAGCTTTGCCCGCTTTGCGTAATCGACATTGCTTCGTCCCGAAACCTGCCAAAGACCCGAAAGCCCTGGAGTCGCGGCAAGGTAGAACGGCAGCAGATTCCCATAAAAACCAGTCTCTGCCTCGACGATCGGGCGCGGCCCCACCAGCGACATCTCTCCGGAAAGGACGTTGAAGAGCTGCGGAAGTTCATCCAGGCTCCAGCGGCGCAGAATGCCGCCGATCGCGGTGATCCGAGGATCCTTAAGATGCTTGCGCATCCTCCACTGCAACACTTTTCCACCCTGTTCCGCGCCTGCAATGCTGCCCAGCCGAGGGGCATTCCGATACATCGAACGGAACTTCCAGATTCGAAACAGGCGTCCGCCGCGACCGATCCGCACTTCGCGATAAAAGGCCGAACCCTCCGATGTCAATAGAATTACCGCGGCAATCAGGAGCCCTGGAATCGCAAAAAAAGCAATCAGGATGAGCGCGCACAAAACGTCCAGCCCACGTTTCACATAATGATAGCGCCATGAATCCACAGGGTTCGCTTTGAACAGCAAGAAATCGGACGAGAAAATGCCTTCCGATGCAATGGAGTCTCCCTCAAACGCAGAAAGAGGGTATTCGTACACAGCCTGGGTCTGAACCTTTCTCATCGATCCTCCTCAGGGACTGACAGCCCCAAACGCAAAGCTCCGCCTGCCGGGAAACAGTGCTGGCACGGGAAGCACACATATCGTCGGAGGGCAAACTTCATCACTCCTCCGAGAAACATCCCTCGGCGCAGATCGCACATTGCGCAGAAAGTGCATAACTGGATCGTTCCCTCTCGCGCCGCCATCAATGTCCAGGCAATGCAAGGGAGAACTGAATTTCAAGTTAGACCAAGGGAAATCGTAGGAGCAATCGAACATTTACCGCTCAAGAGAAGCGCGTTCCAAAACGAACCGGTATTCCAAAGCGGGACAGCCGTATCTTCACAGAGAGCCTGCGCCATCGAACAGAATGCTATCACGGTAATTGCGAATGAGATGTTAAAACCGTCTTGTCTAGGATCTCTCCGTTGACGCAGTCTAATCCTCCTCAAGCAAATCCGAGTTCGGCGGAATTGAATCGTGAAAGAACTTTCATTCATCATTGCACAGTGCATATCTAATAGACAAGCAAAACTAGTTTTTGTAACGCGAAACCGCCAAGGTAACTTAATAAGTTATTATTAAGGTATTGGCGATGTAGTTAATAATAATGGTTACCTTGGTTCATGATACCTTCAACGGCCGGCGAGTTTCAAGGAAGATTCGACGATCCGCGCTTACGCTGGAAGGAACGGGTGCCAGGCTGCAAATGGATATCCATGCGCGGAAAACTCGACTGCAAGCAACATGCATTGAAAGGTCTAAGGCGCCATACTGCCGATTTGAAGTCCTGGAGGACAACCTGTGGACATCGTTGAGAACCCCGATCCCGATTGTGAACGGGCGGTTAAAGCAATTGCATCCTCTGCGGCCCTTCCATGCGCATAGCCGGGCCGGATGGGATGCGTTGGCGGTTGCAGCCGCGGTTCAGTCTTGGAATCCCCAGATCAGTTCCCGGATGCCTTCGATTTCACAATTTGGGCGCTTGAGGCGGTCTTGCGAACTCAAGTGGACGCACGGTTCCCGGCCGAAGCGTTTCCGGGCGTTGATAGCAGAGGAGTGCCGCTATTGCTCCTGCAAAACTCCCTGCTGCATCCTGCCCGCTTGCGGTGAGTCGCGCTTGGTGAACGAAGATGCGCTGGCACGAAGAAGGCCGCGCTCCGGCTACAAAGTTTCCACTTGACAATCCGGAAGAGCCGAGTGTAAGGTTCGTTCGGTATTTGAACAATATGTTCTTCGAACTTGAAAACGTTACGCAACCTTGGAGGCTTCAAATGACGCTGCGCAGATTCATGCGACCCCTTCTCGGGTCGATCTTTGCTCTTTTCGTGCTCGGTTTATCGCATGTGCTCATGGGGCAGGCGGTTAACGGAACATTGCTTGGCACGGTGACCGACCCCACGGGCGCGGTCGTGTCCAATGCCAAAGTCACGATTGTTCTCACGGGTCAGAGAGTTGCATATTCAACGGTTACCAACGGGAGCGGGGACTTTACCGAACCCGATCTTCCTTCCGGAACGTATGCCATCACTGTCGTCGCGCAGGGTTTCAAGAAAGAAACCAGGGAAAACATCGCTCTCGCCACAAACACCACGATGCGTGTCGATGTGAGCCTGGTCGCGGGCAGCGCGACGGAGACGATCGAAGTCACCACAGCTCCTCCTCCGCTGCAGACGGACCGTGCCGACATCTCAAGCACGATCGAGCAGAACCAGATCGCCAATCTTCCCCTCAGCAGCGGTAACAGCTTTCAATCCTTGCTGAATATAGTGCCGGGCAATGCGCCTATCGTCTTCAACAACTCACAGTTCTACAACGCCAACAACGATCTATCCACAAACTCGAATGGTCAGTCTTCCTACGTCAATCTGTACCAGATTGAAGGAATCGACGACGACCAGCGTACCGGCATCCACATCATCCTGGTTCCACCCGCGGCCGCCATCCAGAACGTGGACATTACCACGAACAACTTCGAAGCCGAGTTCGGCCGGGCAATTGGAACCGTCGTCAATGTGACGCTCAAGTCAGGGACAAACTCGTTCCATGGATCGGTCTTCCAGAACATGGAAAACAACGGCGTCAATGCTCGCAACTATTTCGCGGCTGGACCCAATGGACGCCTGGTCTACAACTACACGGGCGCTTCGCTGGGCGGCCCGATTCTCAAGAACAAGCTGTTCGTCTTCGGCGATTTTCTCCGCACCTCGGATCACGAATCCACGACGACAATCGCTACGATTCCGTTTTATAATGTGGCAAACGGCTACATCAACGAGAGCGAGTACTCCGGCCAGATTTACGATCCGAATACTGGAGACACCGCAGACTGCCTGCCCGGCGGGACTGCCAGCAAATGCGGGACCGGTCGCACACCCTTCGCCGGCAACCTGATTCCAGTCACCAATGCTGGACTCAGCAAGGTGGGTCTAACGGTGCTCTCGGACCTGGACGCCCTTGCCAGAAATCCCCAAACGAATCTTTCCTCGGTAGCGTACCTCGCCGGCGCGACCACCAACAATTTTTCGGCGAACCTCCCGTTCAGTAAGGATGCCATCAGCTACGACATCAAGTCGGATTACACGATGTCTGCCAAGGACCATTTGAGCGGGCGTTTCAGTCACCAGAAGATAACCACCTACCAGGCGCCGCTCTTTGGCGCGTTCCTGGGAGGTCCGGTAAACACGGGGTTTGAAGGCACCGGAATCGGGGCGGCCTATAGCACAGGTTTCAATTACGACCACGTCTTCTCACCGACCCTGTATACCGAAGCGCGCGCCGGCCTGGCCCATCTGCGTAACTCGGCGCATCAGACAGACTACGGAATTGACGACGCGAACACCCTTGGTATTCCCGGCAATGGCCCCAACGGAAGCGATAACTCTCCCGACAGCAGCGGGCAAATCGCCATCGCGGCAAACGTATTCGCCAGCCCGCTAATCGGTTATTCGGTTTCGTTGCCCTGGCTGCGCGCCGAATCCAATATCGACTTTGCCAACAACTGGACCAAGATTCTCGGCAACCACACATTCAAGGTGGGCGCTGACATCCGCCGCGTCCGCGACGATCTTCTGCAGGGAAATAACAACGCCGCGGCTGGAGAGTTCTACTTCGAAGAAAACTCGACCTCCGTGCCCAGCGGCGCGACCACATTCAACGGCAGTGCCACCGGGGAAGCCAACGACATGGCCAGTATTCTGTTCGACATTCCCTATAAGGTTGGCCAAGACACGAACAGCACCTTCCCCTGTTACCGGCAAAGCTGGCTCTTCTTCTTTGTTTCCGATAAGTGGCAGGTCAATAACAAGCTGACCGTGGATCTGGGCCTGCGTTATGATTTGTACCCGCCGGCCACGCCACGCAAGGCGGGCGGCTTCGTCAACTACAATCCCATGAACGATTCAATGGTTATCGCCGGCGAAGACGGCAATCCATCCAATCTCGGGATGCAAACGGACTACAAGAACTTTGCTCCGCGGTTGGGAGCGTCCTATCGTCTTTCCGAGAAAACTGTCATCCGCGCCGGGTTTGGCATCAGCTACGTTCCCTTTGTGGACAACAGCTATGCCTATAACTATCCTATCAAGACCAGCACCAGCTACACGTTCCTGGGAAACGATGGACCAACCATTAACGCGGCAACTGGCAACGTGGTCAATTTTGGATCCGGAGTGCCCGTAACCCCGACCGCGACATTTCCATCGAACGGAATTCTCACGGAAACGTCTGCCACTTTCGGACTGTCGAATCTCTATATTCCTCTCAACTTCAAGAATGCCTCTGTGGCCTCGTGGAATTTCGCGGTAGAGCAGGCTCTTCCCAAGAGCATGTCGCTGCAGGTTGCCTATGTTGCCAATCACGGCACGCGGATCGACATCGCGCAGAATATCAACGAGCCATCCATCTACGGCCAGGAGGGATCTACATACTATCCTTTCAATGTTAACTTTGGAAAAACCGGCTCGGTAACACAGTACTTCCTCGGTTTCTCCAGCAACTATGAGTCGTTGCAATCCCAACTCACCAAGCGCTTCTCGGGCGGCCTCGCCTTCACGTCCGCACTTACCTGGGGCAAGGCGCAGGGCTACCAAACCGGCGCACAGGACGGAAATCTGCTGTATTTTAGCGGCAATTTGCGCCGCAACTACAACCTGCTCGACTTCGACCGAAAGCTGAACTTCGAGCAGACGGTTACCTACGAGTTGCCGGCGGGACGCGGTCATCGTTTCTTCAGCTCCGGTATCGGTTCCTACGTTTTAGGCGGGTGGAAGACGGCGGCAACCATCGGGATGCTCTCGGGCTTGCCTTTTACGATTTCAACGACCAGTGCGACGTCGGGAACCACCCAGACGGTCAATCAGACAGCATCTTTCCAGGTCACGCATAGCGTCGCCGGCGGGAAGAATCCTGCTGTTACCTGGTTTAATCCAGCTTCGTTTGCGGCGCCCGCTGCTTGCGTGGCATGGACTACCACTAATCCTGTTCCATGCGCACTCGGGAACACGCAACGCAACCAATTTCGTGGTCCCGCGTACTTCGACGACAACGTGTCGCTCTTCAAGACATTCCCCATCTTCCGGGAGTCGGTCCTTGAGGCTCGCTTCGATGCCTTCGACATGACCAATACTCCGGCATTCGGCCTGCCGAACGGAACTCTTGGATCGAACCTTGGAAAGATCACCGGCACTCTGGGCAGCGGCGTTGGCAATGTCAACGGCGTCGCTAGTTCTCGCGTGCTTGAGGCGTCGGTGAAAATAACCTTCTGAACCGAACCGCAGTAGAGCAGCCAATGCCCAGCGGCTTTTCGAACGGCCGGGCACTGTCAACGGAATTGGTGGTGGTCGGAGCATGCAGTTATCGGCGCGGGTTGAGCACCAGGGCCGCCTCTGCAATCGCCAGGTCATCTGGCCGGTCACCGTTTGATTGGGGTGACCGGCCACTTCACAGCATTGTTTTGATTCAATCGGCGCGGAGCCTGTGCGCAAGCAAGGGGAGCAATATGGATGGTATTTCAAGGCGGAGTTTTCTTGGAGGGGCAGGGATGGCCGCTGTGGCTTTTGGCGCTCGCCCACGGTTCGGCATGGCTGAGGCATCGAAGTCTCCATTCAGGATTTCCGTTATCAACGACGAGATTTCGCAGGATTTCGATCACGCCTGTGCCGTTGTTGCGCGCGACTTTGGTTTGAGTTGGATAGAACTTCGCTCGATGTGGAACAAGAACGTGACCGATTTGAGCGCGGATCAAATCGATGAAGCGAACAAGATTCTCAACAAATACAGCCTGCAGGTAACCGACATTGCCAGCCCGCTCTTCAAGACCGACTGGCCGGGAGCGCCCAAGTCCTCATACGGATCAAAGGATGACATGCATGGGGCGGCCGAAGTCACGTTCAAGGAGCAGGACGAGATTCTCGGGCGGAGCATCTCCGTGGCCAAACAGTTCAAGACGGAGAAAGTCCGCTGCTTCGACTTCTGGCGGCTTGACGATGTAACTCCTTACCGCGCAGCCATAGACGAGAAGCTGCGTTCGTCGGCTGAGGACGCGGGCAAAAAGGGAATTCTGCTGGTGCTCGAGAACGAATTTGCCTGCAACACGGCGACCGGCCGCGAGGCTGCGCGAACCATGAATGCGATTCAGACGCCGCATTTGGCGCTTAACTGGGATCCAGCCAATGCTGTCATGCGCGGCGAACTCGATGCCTTTCCTGGCGGCTGGGAGGCGTTACCGAAAGATCGCATTCACCACTGCCACTGCAAGAATGCCGTCAAGAATGTAGAGGGTAAAATCGATTGGGCGCCGGTTGACAAGGGATTCATCGACTGGGCGGCGCAGTTTCGCGCGCTCAAGCAGGCGGGCTTTCGCGACGCCGTGAGCCTTGAGACGCACTGGCATGGCGCCGCCACCCCGGAGGAATCTTCGCGCATCAGTTGGGCGGGAATGAAGCAAGCCCTGAAGGACTCGGGAACTCTATAGCAGCCTGCGGTGAAAGTCAGGGTTTGAAAGGGCACGGCTTTAGCCGTGCCCTAACTGCTGCAAATGATTGTGGGCTTTAGCCCCTGAGGGAAGTATTTAAGTAGCTTGGCCTTTTACCACGGGCTGATAGGCCCGCGGAAGCTTGCGGCGCAATCGAAACCGCAAGCGATCGGCCCGAATTGCGTCATGCGGATTGTCATTCAGATGGAGAGGCAAAAAATGGTTACTCGACGTGAGTTTCTGGACACACTTGCAGTAGGAGCGGCTGGCCTGGCGATGGGATCCACAGCCAAGAGTTATGGACAGATTCTTGGCTCCAACGATCGCCTCAACTTTGCCATTATCGGGCTGAATGGCCGCGCCTATGCGCATCTGGGCTCTCTCAAGGCCAACAAAGACACGGCACGCGTTTCGCATGTCTGCGATGTCGATAGCACGATACTAAAGAAGTTTGTTGGCGACGCCGAGCATGAGTTAGGCTATGCGCCTGCCTCGGACAAGGACTTTCGCCAGATTCTGCAGTTGAAGGATTTGGACGCCATCACCATCGCCACGCCGGATCACTGGCACGCGCCGATGGCCATCGCCGGCGTGCAGGCCGGCAAGCACGTCTACGTGGAGAAGCCATGCAGCCATAATCCTGCCGAGGGGGCGCTTCTTGTGCAGGTTCAGCAGAAGTACGGCAAGCTGGTGCAGATGGGCACGCAGCGACGCTCCAACGCCCTGATTATCGAAGCCATCGACAAGATTCGCAACGGGCTGATCGGCACGCCTTACTTCGGCAAAGGCTGGTATAGCAACACACGGAAGTCGATCGGGTTTGGCAAGGATGCGCCCGTGCCACCGCAATTGGACTGGGATATGTGGCAGGGACCCGCGCCGCGCAGGCCGTACAAAGACAATATCCATCCGTATAACTGGCATTGGTTCAGGATCTACGGAACCGGCGAGACCCTGAACAACGGAACCCATGAGATCGATGTCTGCCGCTGGGCGATGGGCGTCGATTATCCGCAGCGCATCACGTCATCGGGCGGCAGATACCACTTCAAAGACGATTGGCAGTTCTACGACACTCTCATGACTAGCTTCGACTACGGCGACAAGATGATCTCGTGGGAAGGGAAGTGCTGCTCCGGAATGCAGTACTACGGCCGCGACCGCGGCTCGACGATCATGGGAACCAGCGGCTCGATGCTCATCGATGCCGGCGGCTATGAGGTCTATGACCTCAAAGGAAAGAAGCTCAGCGAAGCGAAGGTCGGCGCCGCAAACTCATCTTCCGATCTTACGGGCCGCGACGGCATGACGGATCTGCACTTCGCCAACTTCATTGCGGCGATCCGCAAGGGAGAAAAGCTCAACGCTCCCATCGCTGTCGGCAACATCTCTGTCACCATGCTCCAGCTCTCCAACGTTGCGTGGGAAGTAAATCGGGAACTCAAGCTTCATACAAAAGACGGAAAGATTCAGAACGATTCTGAGGCGATGAAGATGTGGGGCCGCGAATACGAGAGCGGATGGGCGCCCCATCTCTAATGCGCCCTCAGTTTGCGCGAGCGCCGATCGCTGGTGGCGCTGATAGATGCTTAACAGACACGATTGCCAGGAGCACGAGGAGACTCACCAATGAAAGAAGCTATCTCTCGCCGCAGGTTTATTCAATCCAGCGGGCTGGTTGCGGCAGCTTGCGCAGCGTCAGGCGCGCCGCCGTCTTTTGCAGAGCCGTCAACAGCGACCGGCAAGCCCATGCCGATTCATCTGGGACTGGCCAGTTACACGCTCCGCAATTTCAGCAGGGCACAAATGATCGGCTATTTGAAACAGCTCAACATCACCGGCCTGAATGCCAAGGATGTAAAGGATCACCTTCCCAAGGACCCGGCTGAAGAAGCATTAGCGCTGGCAGACTATGCGGCGGCGGGCATCAAGCTTCACGCCGCGGGCGCGATTTACTTTTCGAAGGACGACGACGCGGATATTCGCAGCAAGTTCGAATATTGCAAGCGGGCTGGGATTTCGGTGATTGTTGCCGGAGACCCAACGCCGCAGACCCTTCCGCGCATCGAGAAGTTCGTCAAGGAATATGACATCCGGCTGGCGCTGCACAATCATGGGCCCGAGGACAAGCTATGGCCTTCCCCTCTGGACGTGCTGAAATCGATCAAGGACATGGACCCGCGCATCGGGTGCTGCATCGATGTGGGCCACACGGTGCGCGCCGGCACAGACGTAGTCCAGGCCATTCGCGAAGTTGGACCGCGACTTTTCAATGTTCATATGAAGGATCTGACGGATTTTCACAGCAAGGAGAGCCAGGTCGCGGTCGGAGATGGGCTAATGCCGGTTCGCGAGATGTTCGAGGCACTCATTGCGATCCAATACAAGGGGTTTGTCGATCTCGAATATGAGATACACGCCGACGACCCGATGCCTGGCGTGATTTCCAGCTTTGCCTACATGAGGGGCGTGATGTCGGGGATGGGATACGCCAGCCACGGCTGAGGCTATGCCCTGGGGCCATGGCAAGAAGGCGGTCAAGCCGACTCGTCGGGACTGGTTCATTGCTGGATGCGGATGGGCCTGAAGAAACTGCGATATGCCCGTATTCAGCGGGGCGATTGGAAGAATAGGATAGAGGTGAATTCTTGGGCCGGAGAGCCTTTTTCCCGGCCGCGACAGTCCCCTGTGAAGCATGTATACTAGTGGTCAGACCTCTATGAAGGCCAGACCGCCATTCGCCTGAGCGAAAAGGTAGAAATCGAATCATGTTGATCCACGAAGACCGTTTGTTCCCCGCTGAATCCGGTACGCGAACCATAGCCAGGGCGCTTTACGCACAGATCAAGAATTTGCCCATTATCAGCCCGCACGGGCATACGCAGGCTGGTTGGTTTGCCAAGAACGAGCCTTTTCCTGACCCGGCAACGCTGTTTGTGCAGCCTGATCACTACGTTTTCAGGATGCTTTTGAGCCAGGGGATCACAATGGAGGCTCTCGAGATCGGGAAGCCGGTCATGGACGATCCACGCAAGGTGTGGAAGTTATTTGCCAGCCATTACTATTTGTTCCGCGGAACGCCGACGCGCATGTGGCTGGATTTTGCCTTTCAGGAGCTTTTTGGACTGCAAGAAAGGCTTTCGGCAGAGACCGCCGACTTCTATTTCGATACCATTTCCGAGAAGCTGCGGACGCCCGAGTTCCTGCCCCGCGCTCTTTACGAGCGATTCAACTTGGAAGTTTTGGCGACGACCGATTCTCCGACCGATTCCCTTGAGGATCTCAAGGCCATTCGCGAGTCGGGTTGGAAGGCGAGGATCATTCCGAACTTCCGTCCCGATCCAGTAGTCGATGCGGAGTTCAAGGGATTTTCAGAGAACATTGCCCTGCTGGGCGAGCAGACCGGCGAAGATATTGCCACCTGGACCGGCTATCTGAATGCGTTGCGCAAGGCGCGCGCCCGTTTCAAAGAACTGGGCTGCACGGCCACCGACCACGGGCATTTAACTGCGCAAACCGCCGACCTGCCAAGGGCCGAGGCCGAGGCGCTCTATCGGAAGGTGCTCGCCGGCACGTCCGATCCGGCCCAACAGGAACTCTTTCGTGCGCAAATGCTGACAGAGATGGCTCAGATGAGCCTTGAAGACGGGCTGATCATGCAAATTCACCCAGGCAGCGTGCGCAATCACAATCGCAAAGTTTATGAGCGCTTTGGGCGCGACGTAGGCTGCGACATTCCCAGGCCGACCAACTACGTGGATGCTCTTCGTCCCTTGCTCGACCGCTTCGGCAACGAAAGCAGCTTGACGATCATTCTTTTTACGCTGGATGAATCAACTTATAGCCGTGAACTGGCGCCGCTGGCCGGTCACTACCCGTGCCTGCGTCTTGGTCCGTCGTGGTGGTTTCATGACAGTCCCGAGGGCATGATGCGCTTCCGCGAACAGGTGACGGAGACGGCGGGCTTCTATAACACGGTTGGCTTCAACGACGACACGCGCGCCTTTCTTTCCATCCCGGCGCGGCACGACGTGGCCCGGCGCGTCGATTGCGCCTTTCTTGCGCGCCTCGTCGCGGAACACAGACTTGGGGAAGAAGAGGCCTTTGAAGTTGCGCACGAGCTGACCTATGGATTGGTAAAGAAGGCTTATCGTTTGTAAGGAGCGTCGCATGGCGGGAAGTACGAACCTCGAAACTCTGAACGATAGCGGCTCATCTTCCGGCCTGCGGATCGGCCATGTGCGCTGGACCATCTGCGCCATGCTCTTTGCCGCCACCACGATCAACTACATGGACCGCCAGGTGCTTGCCCTTCTAAAGCCCACGCTGATGCAAAGCGTCGCGAATCACGGCATCGGCCTTACCGAAGAGAGCTTCGGAACCGTTGTAGCATTCTTTACCCTCTTTTACGCGATCGGCCAACTGGTTGCGGGGCGTTTTGTGGATAAAGTGGGCACGCGCGTTGGCTACATCTGCATCATGGCCCTTTGGAGCCTTTCGGCCATGGGCCACGCGCTGGTCCACTCGGTGCTTCAACTCGGCATTGCGCGTGCCTGTCTTGGAATAGGCGAATCCGGCAACTTCCCGGCTGCCAACAAGGCAAACGCCGAGTGGTTCCCGCAAAAGGAGCGATCCTTCTCCTTTGGCATCTTCAATTGCGGCGCCAATGTCGGCGTGATCCTGGCCACCGTGCTGGTACCTGTAGCGACATACCGCTTTGGGTGGCATTCCGCCTTTCTGATCACTGGCTTTTTCTCGGCGTCGTGGATCCTAATGTGGTCTCTGAAGTACCGCAAGCCCACCGAACATCCGGATCTTTCAGCCGCCGAACTTGCCTATATCAACCAGGAGCCCCCGGAGAAGCCTGGCCCATCCATGTCGTGGATCAAACTCTTCGGCTTCCGCCAGACCTGGGCGTACGCCATTCCGAAGTTTCTTACCGATCCCATCTGGTGGTTCTATCTTTACTGGCTGCCAGGCTACTTCAGCGACAAGTTTCATCTGAGCCTGGTTGGTTTGGGATTGCCTATCCTGATTGTCTACAACGCTTCCGCCATCGGTAGCATCTACGGCGGCTATCTGCCCGCATCGTTTATTCGCATGGGGCTATCAGCGGAGCGCTCGCGGGTGGCGGCCATGACGCTTTGCGCCTGTCTCATCGTGCCCGTATTCTTGATCAACTATTTGAATGCAGATAACTTCGGCAAGTGGGCTGCGATCGGCTTGCTTAGCCTGGCCGCGGCAGCACATCAGGGATGGTCAGCCAACTTATTTACCACGGCGTCCGATATGTTCCCGCGTAGCGCTGTTGGATCTGCGACAGGAATCGGCACCATGGCGGGAGCGGTCGGCGGCTTCCTGCTGGCCAAACTTGCCGGGCACCTGCTGCAGATTACGGGAAGCTATTCGATTCTCTTCATCATCGCCGCAAGCGTTTATCTCGTCTCGCTGCTGATCAATGTTCTGCTCGCGCCGGGACTGAAAAGAGTGGAAATTACCGCATGAGTCTTTACATCTCAACAGGAAGTATCGATACCGACCTAACGCCGCGGCAGTTGAACGATCTGCTGGTGGAAGGCCTTGCCAAACTCGGCCAGCGTAACCGCGTGCTGGTTGTGCCGCCCGATCAGACCCGTGAGCACTCGCGGTCCGGCGAATTGACCCGCTATGCGTGGCAGCACTACGGCGACCGCCTCAAAGCGGTTCTGCCGGCGCTGGGCACGCACACCGCCATGCGGCCGGATCAGATTACGCACATGTTTGGCAATGTGCCGCAGGAACTCTTCCGCGTACATAACTGGCGCACCGATATCGAGACGCTGGGCGAGGTTCCAGCCGAGTTTATCCGCGAGCAATCGGAAGGCAAACTGAACTATGCATGGCCGGCGCAGGTCAATAAGCTCATCTCCCAGGGCGGCTTCGATCTGATCCTTTCCATCGGCCAGGTCGTGCCCCATGAAGTTATCGGGATGGCCAACTACAACAAAAACATTGTTGTGGGCACCGGCGGCCGCGATGGAATCAACCGCAGCCACTATCTCGGCGCTGTCTATGGAATGGAACGTATCCTCGGCCGTGCCGACAATCCGGTCCGCCGCGTCTTCAATTACGCCTCTGATCACTTCCTGACCCATCTGCCCATCGTTTATGTGCAGACCGTCGTGGGACGCAGGGCAGACGGCGGTTTGGCGGTTCGCGGCCTTTACATCGGCGATGACATTGAGTGCTTCAACCTGGCCGCCGACCTTAGCCTCAAGGTCAACTTCGAGATTGTCGATGAACCCATCAAGAAAGCAGTTGTTTATCTCGATCCGAGTGAGTTTCATTCCACATGGCTGGGCAACAAGGCCGTCTACAGAACTCGCATGGCTCTGGCCGACGATGCGGAGTTGATCGTGCTTGCGCCGGGAGTCAAAGAGTTCGGCGAAGACAAGACCATCGACAGCCTGATCCGCAAGTACGGCTATCGTGGAACACCGGCTACGCTTGAGGCGGTGAATGCCCATCCCGATCTCGCCAACGATCTGAGCGCGGCCGCGCATCTTATTCACGGCTCGTCTGAGGGACGCTTCAAGATTACCTGGTGCCCCGGCCACCTCACCAAGGAAGAGGTCGAGGGTGTCGGATTCAGTTATGGAGACTTGAGCGCGATGCTTGCGCGCTATGACCCGGCCAAGCTCTCGCTCGGTGTGAACCATGTCGATGGGGAAGAGATATTCTTCATCTCCAACCCAGGACTCGGCTTGTGGGCGCATCGCAGCCGTTTGTAAGTTGTGAAGTGTTGTGAATGGGATCAACTGAAGTAACTAGAAAAGGAGTCCAAATTGGATAAGTCAACAGCCGTTGCAGGTGGACAGAAGCCGGAGAATGCAGAGCCAATCTCATTCGACCTGGCGGAACTGACACAGATGTACAACTTCACGGGAAAGACCGTGGCTATTACCGGCGGCGCAGGAGTTCTGGGCGGCGAAATCGCCTCCGCACTGGCAGGATGCGGCGCCAAAGTGGCCATCCTGGACATGAATGCAGATGCAGGCGCGGCGCTGATCGAGCGACTGGGAGAGCGCGGCAAGCAGCTCACATTCTTCAAGTGCGATGTGCTCAATCGGGAGAGCATCGGCCAGACAGCGCAGGAAGTGGTGAGCCATTTCGGCAAGCTGGATTGCCTGATCAACGGCGCGGGCGGCAATAAGCCTCAGGCCACGACCAGCGCCGACCTCAAGTTCTTCGATCTTCCTACCGACGCTGTGCGCTGGGTCTTCGACCTGAACGTGCTGGGGACAATTCTGCCATCTCAGGCTTTTGGCAAGGTGATGGCGGATCAGGGCTATGGCACGATTTTGAATATTTCGTCGATGAATTCGTTCCGCCCGCTGACGCGCATCCCCGCATACTCGGCGGCCAAGGCCGCCGTCAGCAACTTCACGCAATGGCTGGCCGTACACATGGCTCAGGAATACACGCCAAAGATTCGCGTGAACGCCATCGCGCCCGGCTTCTTCCTCACCAATCAGAACCGGTTTCTGTTGACCGACAAAGAGACGGGTGAATGGACTGCGCGCGGCAAGACGATCGTCGGTCACACGCCGATGGGGCGCCTTGGCGAATCCAAGGATCTCTTTGGCTGCGTGCTTTGGCTGCTTTCGCCTGCTTCGGAGTTTGTGACTGGCGTGGTGATTCCGGTCGATGGCGGATTCTCGGCGTTCAGCGGAGTTTAGGCGCTGAACAGAGAAGATACTGCACGTGAGAAACATGAGGCAAGGCGGCATGAGCGGGATGAACATTGCAAAACTGTTGGCAGGCTGCGTTCTGCTCATGCCGGGCGCTGCAGTTACTTTTGCAGCGCCGCCGGTCAAGCTCACTCCGGCAACCATGCCTCGTGTGGGGACTGTGGATGAACGTTTTCAGTCTTATAACATCGAAATGGTCGAAGTTACAGGCGGACGATTCTGGAAGCCCTACGCCAGCAAGGCAGGAGCGGTTTCATCAGCAGCAAGTCAGCCTGCCGCGAATCAGCCGGCAGGCATGGATCCTGGGCTGTACCAGTATCGGCAGCCTATCGACTTGAGCAATGCGCGCCTGCGCAAGCTGGCCGCCGCCCTGGGGCCCGCGTATTTAAGGGTAAGCGGCACCTGGGCCAACACAACCTTCTTTCAGAATTCGGATAATCCAGCCCCGGCGACCCCTCCCAAGGGATTCAATGGTGTGCTTACCCGCAAGCAATGGAAGGGCGTGGTTGATTTCTCTCACGCCGCAAACGCTGAGATCGTAACTTCGTTCGCAATCAGTCCGGGCACTCGCGACTCTGCCGGAGCGTGGACTCCGGTGCAGGCGCAAGAGTTTGTTGCTTACACCAAGTCCGTAGGCGGTCACATCGCGGCGGCTGAATACATGAACGAGCCGAATATCGCCGAGTTGGGCGGTGCGCCCAAAGGCTACGATGCGGCTGCGTATGGGCGAGACGTGGGCGTCTTTCGCGCGTGGGCAAAGCAGAGCCTTCCGGACATGCTGATTCTGGGGCCGGGATCTGCGGGCGAAGGCACGCTGATGACTCCATCCTCCATGCACACGCTGGCGAGCACCGAGCTGCTCACTGCAACAGGTCCGATCTTCGATATCGTCTCTTACCATTCGTATGGTGGAGTCTCAAGCCGGTGCGCAATCTTCGGCGCGGCGGCAACAACCACGAGTGAAGCTGCGCTTTCGGAAGAATGGCTCGCGAGACCAGAGCGCATCGAGGAGTTTTACGGCGGTCTTCGCGATCGCTTCGAGCCGGGCAAACCGCTGTGGCTTACGGAAACCGCGCAAACTGCTTGCGGTGGCGACCGCTGGGCATCCACCTTTCTTGACACCTTCCGCTATCTGAATCAGCTTGGCATTCTCGCCAGGCATGGCGTTCAGGTTCACATGCATAACACTCTCGCCGCCAGTGATTATGGACTGCTGGATGAGACAACCTATGAGCCTCGGCCCAACTATTGGGCCGCGCTCTTATGGCGCAAGCTGATGGGAACCACTATCCTCGATCCCGGCCCTTCGCCTGTGCCCAGTCTTCATCTCTATGCGCAATGCTTGCGCGGTCATTCGGGCGGTGTGGCGCTTCTGATTGTCAACGCGAATCGCGATCAGGCGCAGTCTCTCGATATTCCCGTGGCATCGGAGCGCTATTCACTTACGGCGCACGACTTGCAAGATAAGCACATTCAGATGAATGGCGCCGATCTCCACCTTGGCGCGGGCGATGTTATCCCGGAACTGAAGGGCATGACAACGCCGAAAGGCCAGATCACGTTTGCCCCGGCAAGTATTACCTTTCTTGCCATTCCGAAGGCTCGCAGCGCTAGCTGCCAATAGCCTGGCGGCGGCGCGGAAGATGCGCCCCTCAGTTAGATTCTTTGAATTGGAGAATGTATGTCAGAAGCGTCGTGCGATATTGGCCTTATTGGCCTTGCTGTCATGGGACAGAACCTTGTCCTCAACATGAACGACCATGGTTATAAGGTGGCCGTATTCAACCGCACTGTGTCCAAGGTGGACGACTTTGTGGCCAACGAAGCGAAGGGGACCCAGGTCGTAGGAGCCCACTCGATCGAAGAACTGGCCGCCTTGCTCAAGCGTCCCCGCCGCATCATGTTAATGGTGAAGGCCGGCGACACCGTCGATCAGATGATCGATCACATCCTGCCGCATCTTGAGGCTGGCGACATCGTGATTGACGGCGGTAACTCGCTGTTCACTGATTCGAATCGGCGCACCAAAGCTCTTGCTGAAAAAGGCATCCTGTTCATCGGCACGGGGGTCTCAGGCGGTGAAGAGGGCGCGCGATTCGGCCCGTCGATCATGCCGGGAGGCAATCCGGCTGCGTGGCCGCACGTGAGGGACATCTTCCAGGCAATCTCGGCCAAGGTTGAAGATGGAACTCCCTGCTGCGACTGGGTGGGCGAGAACGGCGCAGGCCACTACGTCAAGATGGTGCATAACGGTATCGAGTACGGCGATATGCAGTTGATCTGCGAGGCATACGATTTGCTGCAGCGAGGCCTGGGCCTCAAGGCCGATGAACTGGCCGAAGTATTCACTGATTGGAATAAAGGCGAGCTGGACAGTTATCTGATCGAGATATCAAGCCATATCTTCGCCAAGAAAGACGATGACGGCCAGGCGATTGTGGATAAGATTCTGGATACGGCAGGCCAGAAGGGAACCGGAAAGTGGACGGTGTTCAGCTCGCTCGACCTCGGCCAGCCGGTAACTCTGATCGGCGAGTCGGTGTTCGCGCGCTGTCTTTCCGCCCTGAAGGCGGAGCGCGTCAACGCGTCGAAGATCCTAGAAGGGCCAGCGCCCAAGGCCGTTGATGGCGACCGGGCCGAGTTTATTGAGAATGTTCGCCGCGCGCTCTACTGCTCCAAGATCATTTCTTACGCGCAGGGTTACATGCTGCTCAGGGCAGCGGCCAAAGAGAACGGCTGGAACCTGAACATGGGTGGCATTGCGCTGATGTGGCGCGGCGGATGCATCATTCGCAGCCGCTTTCTGGGCAAGATCAAGGATGCTTTCGACAAGAACCCCGGTATCGAGAATCTGCTGCTCGACAGCTTCTTCTTCGAGGCGCTCAATAAATATCAGGCCTCGTGGCGCAAGGCGCTCGTGAACGCAGTCGAGATGGGTGTGCCCACTCCGGCATTTTCGACGGCGCTGGCGTTCTTCGATGGTTACCGGACCGCTCGGCTGCCGGCCAACTTGCTACAGGCGCAGCGCGACTACTTCGGCGCGCACACTTATGAGCGCACCGACAAGCCGCGAGGCGAGTACTTCCACACTAACTGGACTGGCCGGGGTGGCCGGGTTTCTTCCTCCACTTATACCGTCTAAGTCTTGGAAATCAATTCCCCGCTCTGCCGCAGGAAGGTTGCAGTGGCGAGATGGGGTTAGGCAGCATCGCCGCCGGGCATCTTCTTTCTTTGCAAGGAAGCGGTTCGGCGGCATTGCTTTTGCGAAGTTTACGGTAACTGTGAAACTGGGCGAGAGGGCGATCAATTCTGATAAAATCGGAGCCGACCATAAATTCCGAAACGATTTGCATCACGAGACTTTGCCGTACTTACCCGGAGATGAAAATGGCCAGGATGCCGACGCCGAGATTCTCGTTTACCAACAATCTGAGCGCGTCGAACAAGATCCCCCGGCAGATCAATCGAAACCTCATCTTCAACCATATCCGCGTGAAGCAGCCGATCTCACGCGCCGATTTGGCGCGCGCATCGGGCCTGCAAAGAAGCACCGTCTCCCTCATCGTGGAAGAATTGCTTGCCGAACGATGGATCGTTGAAGGGTCGATGGGCCGGCTCCCCCGCGGTCGACGGCCCACATTTCTTAATCTGAACAGCAAGCGGGGCGTGCTGGCGTTAGACATTCATCCTTCGCAAACCACGATTGCAGTTACGGATCTGGGTGGCAGCATCGTAGCGCAGCAGATTATCTCGCTTCCCGCCAATCCGCAAAAGGTTCTCAGCGCTATTGTGGATGCGATTCGAAAGATTATAGCCGCAAATGGCGAGCGGTCTTTCGATGGCATCGGTATCAGCTTGCCAGGGCGTTTCGATCCTCACCTGGAGCGCTTTGTCTTTGCGCCCAACGTGGCATGGCCCATTGAGCGCATCAAGTCCCGCGTGGAACTGGCAACCGGCCTGCCGGTCGTGGTAGACAACGTTGCCAATGCCTGCGCCCTGTCAGAGGTCTGGTTCGGCGACAGTGACGGCATGCACGACCTGGTCGTGGTGAATGTGTCGGAAGGAATTGGCACGGGCATCTTTGCCAATGGACGGATCATTCGCGGAGAGGGCGGCTCTGCCGGCGAGTTCGGTCATGTGCAGGTTGAACCGAATGGGCTGCCCTGTGGCTGCGGAAGCCGAGGATGCTGGGAGACCGTGGCTTCCAATCGCGCTGGAATGCGTTACTACACTGAGATTGCGCACAAGCCATCCCCTGGGTTTGAGGAGCTTCTCAGGTTAGTTGAGGATGGGGATCCTGCGGCGAGACAAGCGATCGAGAAAATGTGTGTGGCGCTGGGCCGCGGCATGCATATGATTGCGTCCGCGCTGGCGCCAAGCGAGATCGTTGTCGTGGGAGACATTACACCGCTCTGGTATTTGGCAGGCCCTCTGGTCGAGGCTGAAATGCGCCGCAATCCGCTTGTGAGAGTTCCCAGAGTACGGTCTGCGCATGAAGGCAACAAGGCTCGGCTGCGCAGCGCTGTGGCCCTGGTGATGCACGAGAATCCCCTCTGAGTGTTCCCCGCGGACCAGATAGATCCTCGTTCCTTAGACCAGCTAATCAACAGCATCGTACTCCACTGCTCCGGTTGTCGATGATTTTCACAAGGCACCCGTGCCGGCGCCGCTTGGGCACATTCCCTGCTCGTGGCAAGCAGAAGTGCGCCTCGCAGAAGGCCATGAGAAATGGGATAGAGCCAGTGCATTTGGCGATATCCTCTCGAATAATGCACCGCGATCTTGGCTTCCGGAGCGTCGAGTTCCTCACTGGAATTGTCTTTCCTATAGAAACAAGTTTACTATTCCTCTTGCGGAGTCGTGCCCGGTGCTTTCTCCGAAGGAGCGGTAAATGAAACTGTTTGGGTTGTTCTTCCTGGTTCTGGTAATGAATGGGTTCATTCCAGGCTCATGCCTGGGGCAGCCTTCCGCCAGCCGCGTCAAATATAACTTCAATTCGGACTGGCGAGTGATGGTTGGCGACCCGCAAGGGGCCGACCTGCCGGACTTCGACGACTCCCAGTGGAAGCGGGTCACGACGCCATACGCCTGGAATGAGGACTCAGCTTTCCGGGTCAGCATTCACGATCTGCCGGTCGGCATCGCGTGGTATCGCAAGCACTTCCGTTTGCCCGCGTTGAGTGCGGGAAAGGTCTTCCTGGAGTTTGAGGGCATTCGTCAGGCAGGCGAAGTTTACCTGAACGGCAAATTTATCGGACGACACGAAGACGGCGTGATGGCGTTCGGCTTCGACATCTCCGATGCCGTGAAGCCGGCTCCAGCTGAAAACGTGTTGGCGGTGCGAACAGATAACCGCTGGGACTACAAGGAGAAGGCGACTGGCGCCACGTATCACTGGAACAACACGAATTTCTATGCCAACTACGGTGGCATCAGCAAGAGCGTGTGGTTGCATGTGACGGGCAAGCTCTACCAGACACTGCCGCTCTACTCGCAGCTTGGGACCACAGGGGTGTATGTGTGGGCCAGCGACTTCGATATACATGGGCGCAGCGCCCGGATCAACGTTGAATCGCAAGTGCGCAACGAGGAGAGCGCGGCGAAGACGGTTGAATACCAGGCGGAGATCAGGGACATGGAAGGCCGCGTCGTGAGCCGGATCAACGGCCACGCAGCAACGCTGGCAGCGGGAGAGACCCGCACTCTGATAGCGTCGGCCATGGTGCATGACCTGCACTTCTGGAGCTGGGGCTATGGCTACCTTTACACCGTGACAACAAAGTTGCTGGCCGGCCATCGCATGGTGGATGCAGTCAACACGCGCACCGGCTTTCGCAAGACAGAGTTTGCAAATGGAATGGTGCGGCTGAACGATCGGGTGATCGACTTCCACGGCTATGCGCAGCGCACCACCAATGAGTGGCCAGCGGTTGGCCTTTCCGTGCCGCCGTGGATGAGCGACTTAAGCAACAAATTGATGGTGGATGGGAATGCGAACCTGGTTCGCTGGATGCACGTCACGCCGTGGAAGCAGGATGTCGAATCGAGCGACCGCGTGGGCTTGATCGAATCTATGCCGGCGGGCGATGCCGAAGGCGATTCCAAAGGCAGGCAATGGGATCAGCGGGTCGAGTTGATGCGCGACGCCATCGTCTACAACCGCAACAACCCCAGCATTCTTTTCTATGAGTGCGGCAATAAGGGCATCAGCGAAGATCACATGGCTGAGATGAAGAAAGTGCGCGATCAATACGATCCGCACGGCGGCCGGGCCATCGGCGCGCGAGAGATGCTGTCGAGCAAAGTGGCCGAGTATGGCGGCGAGATGCTCTACGTCGATAAGAGCGCAACCAAGCCGGTTTGGATGCATGAGTATTCCCGCGACGAAGGCTCGCGGCTGTTCTGGGACGATGATTCGCCGCCGTTCCACATGGATTCGCCGGACTATAACCGCAATCAGGATTCGCTGGCAATTGAGAATGTGCGCCGCTGGTACGACTATTGGGCGGCGCGCCCTGGCACCGGGACGCGTGTCAACTCGGGCGGAGCGAAGATCATCTTCTCCGACTCCAATACTCACTACCGCGGCGACAACAACTACCGCCGCAGCGGCGGAGTGGACGCCATGCGCCTTCCCAAGGACGCATACTTTGCCAACCAGGTCATGTGGGATGGATGGGTCGATATCGAGCGTCTGGGTATCCACATTATCGGCCACTGGAATTATGGGGCTGGCACGGTGAAACCGGTGTATGTGGTCTCCTCCGCAAGCCGCGTAGAACTGAAGCTCAATGGCAAGTCGCTTGGCGATGGAGTTCAGTCGACCGGATTTCTGTTTGCCTTCGACAAGGTCGCTTTTGAACCCGGCACGCTCGAGGCAATTGGCTACGATGCGCAGGGCAAGCAGATTGCCAGTGCTGAATTGCGAACGGCTGGACCCGCGGTTGCTCTGCGGCTCACGCCTCATACCCGGCCTGGAGGATTGCGGGCGGATGGGGCAGACATGGCGTTGGTCGATGTCGAAGTTGTGGACGCGGCGGGGAATCGCTGCCCGACAGCGCTCAGCAAGGTACACTTCACTTTGACCGGAGCCGCGGAATGGCGCGGAGGCATTGCCCAGGGCTCTGCTGTTCCCGTGCCCATCAACACTGTAGCCGTGGAAAACAAGGGGATGTCTGCGACGCCTCCGACGCCGCTGCTGCATGAAGACAACTACATCCTCTCGCAGACGCTTCCGGTCGAGGATGGCGTAAACCGCGTGATTCTTCGCTCGCTGCCCAACGCGGGCAAGATTGAGCTTCATGCCGAAGCCGATGGCCTGAAATCTGCGGACATTGAACTTTCATCGAAGCCGGATGAAGAGCGCGATGGGCTTTCCACGAACATGCCGGACGCAGGCCTGCCATCGAACCTGACGCGCGGACCCACGCCGTCAGGGCCGTCCTTCCATCAGACGAGGTTCCCCATCGCAGTCGCATCGATCGCAGCAGGCTCCAACGCGGCCAATGCCGGCCTGAGCCAGGACGATGACGACTACACCTCCTGGGCCAGCGATGGACCGTTGGAAGATGCCTGGATCGAATACGTCTTTGCCAAGCCGGAAACTCCGGGTCAGATCGACCTGAAGCTCGCAGACTTCCGCATGTTGCGCTATCCGTTGCGGATTACGGTGGACGGCGCGACGGTGTGGGAGGGAGTGACACCAACCAACTTCGGGTATTTCACGGCGGTGCTGAAACCCGCGACGGGGACGCATCTGCGCATTGCTCTTACCGGCATTCCCACGCGCCAGATCGATCGGATCAGGGAACTCACGGCCGCCACTCCGCCCAGGCCGGCAATGCCACCGATAAAAACAGTTTTGACCGTCTCTGAGGTGGAGATCTACAGGATGAGCCAATAGGCCGTCGCTTTTGTGGTTTGTTGCAAGGTTGTCCGCTGTTCTGGAGTGTGGTTCATGATGCAACTCAAAAGGTCCTTCCTGTTTGCTGCGCTAGCGTTCCTGGCGCTTGCTCCGTTGACTTCATTTGCACAAACTCCCGTGCGCACGATCGTCGATTTCAATGCGGATTGGAAGTTCCTTCAGGGAGACCAGGCTCGCGGGGAAGAAGCGGCGCTGGACGATTCTGCCTGGCGCACAGTGACTGTGCCTCACGACTGGAGCATCGCCGGCCCGGTTGACCAGAAGAATCTCAGCGGCCCTGCCGGAGGATTCTTCCCAACCGGAATCGCCTGGTATCGCAAGAGTTTTTCATTGCCTGCAAAAGACGTCCATCGCCGCGCCTATATCGCGTTCGACGGCGTGATGGCCAACAGCGACGTCTGGATCAACGGCTTCCACCTGGGCCACAGGCCGAACGGGTATGTGAGTTTCTTTTATGACCTTTCCGCCCATGTTCGGTTCGGGCCGGGAGCGCACAACGTGATTGCTGTCCGCTGCGACACGTCCCGGCAGCCTGCCTCGCGCTGGTATGAGGGCGGAGGAATCTATCGCCCGGTCCGCCTGATTCTCATGCAGGACGTGCATCTGGAGCCTTGGAGCACATTTGTAACCACGCCTGTGGTTTCCGCAGACAAGGCAATGTTGCGCGTGGAAGGCACGGCGGCTAACGACTCCGGATCGGCTCGGCAGGCAGAGCTGGAGGTCTATCTTATTGCGCCCGATGGAACGGCGGCTGGCAGGCTAGTCACGCCAAGGCAGAAGATTGCCCCCGGCGCAAAGACCAAGTTCAGTGGCGAATGCCCCGTTCCAGCGCCGCAACTCTGGAACCTGGACCACCCTTCGCTTTATCGCGTTCTCGTGCGTCTCAAGTCCAGTCCGGACCTTGCGAAAGCAGACCGCATCACCGACGACGAAGAGATTCCCCTCGGCATCCGCGAATTCCACTTCGATCCGGCGACGGGCTTCTGGCTCAATGGCCGCAACTTCAAGATCAAGGGAGTCGCCCTCCATGCCGACGGAGGCGCGTTTGGGATTGCCGTGCCCACTGCGATCTGGGAGCGCCGCCTCAACGCGCTGCGCGCCCTGGGCGTCAATGCGATCCGCACCGCGCACAATCCGCCTTCGCCGGAGTTCCTCGATTTGTGCGACCGCATGGGCTTTCTGGTGATGGATGAGATGTTCGACTGTTGGACGGTGGCCAAGAACCCCTACGACTATCACCTCGACTTTAACGAGTGGTCGTCGATCGATACGCGCGATACGGTTCGCCGCGATCGCAACCACCCCAGCGTCATTCTCTGGAGCGCTGGAAACGAGATTCACGACACGCCCCATGCTGAGTTGGCGCACAGTATCCTCGCCCGTCTGCTGGCAGTCTTCCATGAAAACGACCCGTCGCGTCCGGTGACACAGGCACTCTTCCGCCCCAACGTGAGCCACGACTACGACAACGGCCTCGCCGACATGCTGGACGTGGTGGGGCAGAACTACCGGGAAAGGGAGATCCTTGCCGCACACGATCAGATCCCGTCGCGCAAGATTCTTGGCACGGAAAACAACCATGATCGCGCGGTATGGCTCGCGCTGCGAGACAATGCCCCCTATTCCGGCCAGTTCCTCTGGTCGGGCATCGACTATCTGGGCGAGGCGGGAAGATGGCCGAATATAAGCCGGCCGACCGGATTGCTGGACCGCACGTCCATGCCATACCCACGCGGATGGGAAAGGCAGAGCTGGTGGGCCGCCGCGCCCAGCGTGCATATCGCGCGTCGCGTCGCCGCTACTGAGCGGTCTGCCATCGATCCCGGCTACGAGTCGGTTGAGCCTGCGCTTCAGCAGCCTTTGCGCCTGGATTGGACTCCGCGGAACACGGCGGCGCACTCTGAGTCTGTCGAGGTCTATACCAACTGCGAAGAGGTCGAGCTCTTGTTGAACGGGCAATCGCTGGGGCGCCAGAAGCTGCACCCCGACGCCTCTCCGCTCACCTGGAACGTGCCCTACGCGCCCGGCTCCTTGAAGGCTGTGGCGTATAACCAGGGCAGTCTGGCGGTCGAAGATGAACTCCGCACCGCCGGAAAAGCCACGCGCCTCGTGCTTTCCGCGGAACGTGCGACGCTTTCGCCTGGCGCCGAAGACGCAGTCATAGTCGTTGCAACCGCGGTGGACCAAGCGGGCGTACGAGTGCCAGATGCGGCCAACGAGGTTCTGTTCACAGTGTTGAGCCCAGGCGAAATCGTCGCTACCGACAACGGAAGCAATACCGACCATGAGTCCTTTCTGCTTCCGCGCCACGGTTTATACGATGGCCGGGCAGTCGCAATCCTGCGGGCAACGGCCTCTTCGGGCAGCATCCGCGTTCATGCCTCTGCAACGGGCTTGGCGGATGGCGATGTCCGGCTGACCGCAGTTGAAGGTGCGCCGCCGAGCTTTGCGCGCGCGTTTTGAAGAGACTGCTCCCGGCATTCGAAAACACACTGTTCAACGGATTGCGACTCGCGGTAATCCTCAAATCCCGAGGTCCAGCGGTCCTCATGGCCAGAGTCGGTGTCTCCCGCATCGTTGAGGGAGGCAGTCGGACCCCTATTTTTAGCGCAAACGAAGGCAGGGAGAGGCAACGGACGCCGGGAGCTATAGGGTTTCAGTAAACGTATACTGCCTTTGAAATAATTTTTCTATTGACATTTCTTCCGCAATTGAATTAATTTCTTGCCGACGTCGGTTCAGACGCCTGGGCTCACTCAAAACCATTTATGGAGGCTCCTCAAGCAGGACACATGACAACAAATCGGTATTCAAACGAAGTAGATGTCCGGCGCAAGCGCAGCGGAGGCTGGGCGCACGCGGTTGCAATCTTACTCGGGCTAGCGATATGCCTGGGATGGGCGGTCACGCAGGCCGCGTCACAAACTGGCGGTGAAGGCGCCATCGTGGGCACGATCACCGATTCGAGCCACGCCGTCATTCCCAACGCCAAAATCACAGCCACAAACAATGCCACGAATATCGCCACAGTGCGCTTTTCGTCGTCGGCAGGGTACTTCACCATCGCGCCTTTGCCCCCCGGCACATACACCGTGCAGGTGAAGGCTGAAGGATTCAAGACGCTCGATCAAGAGAACCTGGTTCTGGATGCCCTTCAGACACTGGCGTTCAATCCGATGCTCGCTGTCGGAGCCGCGGCGCAAACTGTCACCGTAACAGCGGCGCCGCCCGTGATTGACACGGCCGATGCAACGCTGGGCCTGACCATGGAGAACGAGACTTACGCGAACTTGCCGCTCCAAATGAACGGCAACCAGCGCGATCCCACTGCATTCGGAGTCCTTACGCCAGGAGCGCAGGCGGCTAACAACGGCGGACGCTTGCCCATCATCGGCGGAACTGGAAGTTATCTGGGCCAGCTCTATCTCGACGGCATGCCGGCGGAGACGGTCAGCCAGCAGGGTGACAACCGCCTGATCTCCTTGAGCATGGACCTCGACGCTGTCGATCAGTTTCAGTTGGTAACCAGCTCGCCACCGGCAGAGTACATGGGCGCCGGCGCGGAGAACTTCACCATGAAGTCCGGCGGCCTGAAGTATCACGGGCAGTATTCGGATTTTGTGCGCAATACGGTCTTCGATGCATGGTCATTTACGGCCAAGGCGGCCACGACGAAGAATGCGCAGGGCATTTCCATTCAGGCGCCAAAGCCGGTCGAGCATCAGAACGAAATGTCCATGTCGGCCGGCGGTTACGTTCCGCGTACAGGGAAGAAGCTGTTCTTCTTTGTCGCCTACGACAAGTTTCACTATCGCAAGGGCGCCACGTATTCCCTCTACACCATTCCGACCACTCTGATGCAGCAGGGCGACTTCACCGAACTGGTGACAACCGCATCGAACAATGTGGGCAACCCAGGAGTGGGACAGAGCGGAACCGGATCCACCAATCCGGCTTTCCTGTTCGATCCAACCACCAACAGTTGCACCGGAAGCACCTGCACCCGGCAACCGTTGCAGGGCGCAAAGCCAGGCAGCGGCGTCATCTCAAACAACGTCATTCCGGCCAACGAGATGTCTCCTATCGCAAAGGCCATGGCGTCGTTGCTGCCTGCGCCCAGCAACTCCAGCGTTCTGGTGAATAACTACCTCGGGGGCTACCCAGGCGGCTATGACAACCATGCTACAGACTGGCGCGTCGACTACGATCTCAGCGCCAAGCAGCGGATCTCGTCGGTGGGCGTGATCGGCGTCGAGAATTACCTCAACAACTATGGCGCTCCTCTTCTCCCCCTCCCATATACCGGCGGCGACCTTGCCGCCATCTATCCCAAGGACTATGTTGTCGACGACACGTTCACCGTTTCCCCCAATCTGATCAACCAGTTGAAGTACTCCTATACCCGGTTCTTCCAGAACATCCACAATTCCACCCAGGGTAACTCGGCATGGGCGCCGGCTGCCTTCGGAATAACCAACATCCCCGTGGGCCAGGCCGGGCAGGAGTTTCCAGGAGCTTCGTTTGCGACCACCACGGGCTTCGGCACTGCGCAGCAAACCTGGACGACCAACAGCAGTTCGACTTCGACCCAGCTGACCACACCGAACAACTATGCAGTCACTGACAACGTGCAATGGCTAAAAGGGAAGCACTCGCTGACCTTCGGTCTCACCTACCAGTGGCAAGAGATCAACAATGCCAACCCGGCCACGTACAGCGGCTTTCTCGGCTTCGCTTACAACGCCAACTCGACGGCCAATTATTCGGCTAGTTCGAGTACGATCGGTTTGGGCGGCTCGGGCTACACCGGAGAAACGGGCAGTACCAACGCCACGCTCGGTCCCTCCGGGTATTCCTACGCCAGTTACCTGCTGGGCGCCATCGGCGGCTCGCCGTCTCTGGCTCTACAGCCCGTCAGCGAAGAGGGTGGACGGTACAAGACGATTGCTCCTTATGCGGAGGATGTCTACAAGCTTACGCAGAAGCTGACCATCGACATCGGGCTTCGCTGGGACTACCTGCCTCCTTACCACGAGGTCAAGAATCGCTGGACATACCTGAATCCAACCCTCACTAACCCGCTTACCGGAACCCCTGGCCTTTTGGAATTTGCGGGGAGCTACGGCGGTTCAGGTGTTAGCTGTAACTGCAAGACGCCCGTCCAGACCTACTGGAAGAACTGGGGACCGCGCGTATCGCTGGCCTATGAGATGAACCCCAAGACCGTCTTCAGAGCTGGGTTTGCCCAGGTGTTCTCTGAGGGCGGCGGCGTCGGCGGGCGCGGCGGCGCCTCTGGCGGCACCGGGCAGACCGGCTTCAACATGAGCGCCAATGGGGCCACCGAAGCCACAAGCGGAGCAGCGGCCGCGCCGTCGTTCTGGCTGAACAACAGCCCAACTTTCACCTCGCTTGGTTTGGCGAACACTTCGCTGTTTGGAGCCGGCTATACGTATCCCGCAGCCCCGACTCCGGGCGTTGCGGCCGAGGAGCTGAACACCGGCTTCTACGTTAATTCTGCCAACAAGGTGGCCCCCGCAGGCAGCGTGTCGTACGCCGACCCGTATATTTCAGGGCGCGCTCCCGAGTTCGAGATGGTGAACGCCGGATTTGAACGTGGACTCACCCCCGACTTGACGTTGGCCGTCAACTACGTCGGCACCGAGAGCCATTTCATCATCAACTCCGGCACCAACGGGACCAATCCTCGCGGATATTGGGCCGGCCAACTGGACCCCAAGTACCTCGCGAATCTCGGTCCTGTCAAGGACAGCACCGGCAAGAACCCACTGCTGACTTCGGCGGCCACGGCGGCCAATGTTGCTATCCTCGAGCAGAACATGCCAGGCTCCCCGAACCCGGCGTTCTTCCAGAGCGCGGCGACACTCAGCACCTCGGCCACCATCACGCAGATGCTGCTCGCGTTTCCGCAATACAGCAGCGTAAGCGACCTGTGGGGCGTAAACGTGGACAACTTCAGCTATCAGTCGCTGCAAGTGACCCTTAACCAGCGCATGAGCCACGGGCTGACCTTCAATGTGAATTACACCTACTCCAAGAACATCGGCGATGACGGCAGCTTCCGCAGTGGCTACAACATCCCGGCAGCGGCCATCTCCGGCGGCAACCACGTCGATTGGAAGGCGGACCGCATCGATCGCTCCTATACGCTGATTTCCATTCCCAACAGCCTTCATGCCTTTGGCGTGTATCAGCTGCCTTTCGGGAAGGGCCATATTGGCAACGATTCGCGCCTGGTTCGCTGGGCGGCGAGTGGATGGCAGCTTTCGGGCATCTATACCTTCGCTCAGGGCACTCCGGTTGTGACAACATGGACCGGATGCTCAGGGTCGATCGGCCAATGCGAGCCGGACCTCAACTTGGCTTATGCACACCATAGCGCCCACATCAATGGGAAGTGGGGAAACGGACCCAACGGGTACAACACCTGCAACCTGGGTATCAACGCCCTGGGACAGACCGGTTGCACCGCCATCCACTACCTCGATTCAACCGCCTTCCAAACTCCGCAGAACGTCTCCACAGTCAGCACGGCCCAATTCCTGATCGGAAATGCGCCGCGCACACGGGCGTGGACGATGCGCAATCCCTATACCTGGGATGTCGACACTGGCCTGCGCCGCACGTTCCCCATCCACGAAAGCGTGAATTTCGTATTCGAAGCCGACTGCCTCAACACCTGGAACCATGTGACCTTCGGTGGTCCCGCTGCCGCCTGGACAGCAGGCTCCAGCTCCTTCGGCAACATCAGCGGCATCTCCAACTCTCCGCGCGACTTCCAATTCGCCGGACACATCAACTTCTAACCCACTCCCGGCCTGCATCCGCCGCATTGCATCGCGGCGGATGCGCCAGGAAGAATCCTCACTCTTCCCGCCAAAATGATTCCTTCAAGTGTGGCCTCCCGGCCATCTGCTTCCGCATCCATTCGCTCATCGCCTGCGCCTCGTTTTGAAGCCGCGATTCCGGCTTGAGCGAGCCAGCGAGGCCTGCTTCTCTTCCATCCAATCCGATCAGGCAGCACCCATCCAAGCCAGGTTTTCGGCAGCGCGGCGGCAAATTCGAGCGAAGGTTCTCATCTACATAGATGGACCATTTCCCGCCTTTCCGCAAACGATTACTCAATGTGGATCGGTCCCGATTGTCTGGCTATTCTGCCAGGGAATTGGCCAAGATAAATGCGTATAAGTTATTTATTATTAACCATATAAAAGAAAATTTTCGCGGCCGTTTCGGTATAGCCGTGAGGAGTGAACTGATACTGGCACGATGGTGCGCGGTTGAGAAATCGCTTAATCGGCAAGCGACGTAGTCTCCCGTTTAAAAGAAAAATAATTTTTCTATTGACATTCGCCCCGCCGATGCTCTAGTTTTTTTGCGAAGGCCAAGCCTCAGGCTTGACCCGCTCTCAAGACATCGCCCAACACGCAGGCACGTCCTGCAAACCACAAACCACCCTTACTTTTGGAGGCTTCCAAGCGGACCCATGAAAACATTCGCACTCAGGTTTACCGATAAAGTGAACGTTCGGCGCAGGCTCGGCAGAGCCGGGACAAGCGCACTTGCAATCCTCCTGGGGCTGGCAATCTGCCTTGGATGGGCAGCTATGCAGGCCGCGGCGCAAACCGGCGGTACCGGTTCTATTGAGGGTACGATTACCGATCCAAGCGGGTCGGTCGTAGCCGGTGCCACGGTGACCGCCGAAAACACCTTGACCGGCGTCAAGACGGCGGGAATCTCAACCGGGTCGGGACATTTCGTACTCCCCTTGATACAGCCCGGTCCCTACACAGTCACCGTCGCGGCGGCCAGTTTTGAAACGCTCACACAGAAGAATGTGATAGTGGATGCGCTTGCGACTGTCCGGTTGAACCCAAAGCTGACCATCGGCATGGCCACCCAATCTATCACTGTGTCGGAAGAGCCGACGATGCTGAATACGGACGACGTCAAGCTCGGATCTTCCATGGAAAACGAGACCTATGACTCCCTGCCGCTGGCCATGAACCAGTCGGCCAGAGATCCGTCCGCCTTTGCCGGATTGTCTGTGGGTGTCAATAGTTACAGTGTGCAGGCCGCCGGGCCGTCTACCGGTTCCTTCAACGGCGGCCAGACCTATCAGAATGAAACCTATGTTGAAGGCCTTCCCATGACCAGCGCAGGCACTGAGAGCGATACGCGCAATCTCGCTTTCGGCGTTTCCGTCGAGGCGGTGGAACAGTTTCAGGTGGCTACGACCGGCTCTGAAGCGACGTATGAAGGGCAAGGCGTCACGAATTACATCGTGAAATCGGGAACCGACAAGTTCCACGGCGGGATCTTCGAATACTTCCGCAATACCATCTTCGACGCCAAGGCTTTCTTCTCGCCTACCCTGCCCACGTCAATGGAACACCAGAACGAGTTCGGCGGCTTGATCGGCGGACCCATCATCAAGAACAAGCTGTTCTTCTTTGCCAACTATGACGGCTACCGTTTTGATTCGGCAACTCTTCCCACCCCGCAGACGATTCCCACGCCTGCCGAGCAGTCCGGCGATTTCAGCGCATTTCCGTTTCCTATCTACGATCCGCTCAACTGCCTGGCAACCTCCGGCGGCGTCTGCACCAGCCGCCCTCAGTTCTCTTACAATGGGGTGCTCAACGTAATCCCCCCGGGACGCATCTCTGCCGTTTCCAAGTCCTTGCAGTCGTATCTTCCCACTCCCACCAGCAGCGGCATCTCGGGCAACTACTTGGCGACACTGCCGAATCTGGTGAATAACGACAGCGGAACGATGAAGGTGGACTACAACATTTCGGACAAGCACAAGCTCTATGGAATCTTCGCAAGGGGGAAATACTCCAATCCAACCACTGGCAGCCTCGCGGCGGCCTCGCTTACAAGCAACTCGACGTTGCCGATTCCCTATACCGACGGCAGAAGCGTGGTTGAGTACGCAACGCTGGCGCAAATTCACGAGGCTTACGCGGTGAACCCCAATATGGTGAACGATTTCGGCTGGGGGCTAAGTAGGCTCTGGATTCCGCTGATTAGCAATACAGCCGGCGGCAACTATCCAACCAAGGCGGGACTCACCGGTTTGCCGGCCGGGATTGCAAGCACAGGCTTCCCCGACGTCAGTTTCAGCGGAACAAACGATCTTCCAGTCAGTTGGGATGGAACCAACTCGCACGCATACAACGAAGCGCAAACCACGTTTACCTTGCAAGACAACTTCCTGTGGTCCAGGGGCAGGAATCACTACACCTTCGGTTACCAGTGGCAGGCGATGCAGGACAACTACAATAACCCGCTGTCGGGCACGCAGGCGGGTTTCACCTTCGCTCAAGGCGAATCCTCGAACTTTTGCGGCACAAGCACCGTTGCGCCCTGCACCGGAAAGAACCCCACGACGATCAATACCAATTCAGGCCTCGCTTACGCGAGTTATTTGCTCGGAATGGTCGACAGCAGCGTGGTGACTCAGAATGCAGTGGCCGAAACGGGCGGACGTTACAAGACCAATGCTACTTATGTCCAGGACGATATCCAGGTCAGCCCAAAACTGACCGTGAACCTGGGCATGCGCTGGGACCTCTGGAGCCCATTCAAGGAAGTTGAAGACCGCATGTCCTTCTTCAATCCCAATATCCAGAACCCGGTAGCCGGGAACATTTTGGGAGCCTTGCAGTTCGCGGGCTGGGGGCCGGATCGGTGCGATTGCAAGACGCCGATCTCGATGTATTTCCACAACTATGGACCCCGCGTGGGAATCGCGTACAGCATCGGCTCCAAGACCGTTGTCAGAGCCTCTTACAGCATCTTCTACGCGCACGCCGGCGGTGTTGGCGGGCGCACAAACGGGCGTGCTGGCCTGGGTCAGATTGGATTTGACAACAGCGGCAGCCTGAGCAGCACGGTATCAGGCGAGGGCGCCTACTTTAGCGGCGCCGGCAACAATGTCACCACCACCGCAGGACAGCCCAACACCACTACTGCGGCCAACGGGTCATGGGACGGCGGCTACCCCGGCAACCCGATCAACCCGCCCTTCATCAACCCCAGCTACGGAATTGGCAACATTCTGGCATCGGCGCCCGGAGCCGCGGCGATCGGCGCAGGCCCCGGCACCGCGCAAGGCCTCGCCTTTGGCGATCCGGAAAAGGGCGCCATTCCACCCCAATATCAGGATTGGACCCTGAATATCCAACACTCGTTTTCGCCGAACATGACCCTGAGCGTGGCTTATAGCGCCAGCGTCGGACACCATCTGCCTGGCGCGGGCGTAGCTGGACCCATGACCAACCAGATTCCGTTGCAGTATCTTCCGCTCGGTTCAAATCTCACCAGCACTTTGAGCGCCTCTGTCCTGGCTGCGGCGCAAGCCATCATGCCGGTGCCCCTTGGCAGCGCTGCCGGACCATTCCCGAACTTCACGGGAACCCTGGCAACGGCGTTAAGGCCATACCCGCAATACAGCGGCCTGAACGATCCCTGGCTGGACGTCGGCAATGAAGCTTATCACTCGCTTCAAGCGTCGTTCAATCGGCGCATGTCGAACGGCTTGACCTTCATGGTGAACTACACCTTCAGCAAGGAGCTCGACGATCTGGCCGGCGTTCGGCTTCCTGGCGCGGACTACCTGGAAAAGTCTCTGGGCACGATCGATCGCCCGCAAGTTGTCCAGTCCACATTCGTCTACGCATTGCCCTTCGGCGCCGGTCACAAGATGGGAGGCGGCAATCCGGTTCTGCGGAGTGCCATCGGAGGCTGGCGGATCTCCGGCATCTACCAGATTGCCAACGGCGCGCCGCTGACCATCACCGGCACCTGCACCGGATACGGCATCATCGATGCTTCCTGCTATCCGAACCTAACCCCGGTGGGATCGGTTGGCGCTCTTGCCGGGGTTGTGTGGACGGGCGGAAGCCCGTGGCAGAACGGCAGGCCTTCCACGTCGGTGGCCGCCTCGAATACCGCAACCCCGTATCTCAACAAGGCCGCCTTCGTAAACCCAGCGGCCGGTACTTACGGAAACGCCGCACGCACTGCCCCATACGGGCTCTTTGCTCCGCACACGGCGGATACCGACCTCAGCGTTCGCAGAGAATTCGCGGTTTGGGAAACGATGAAGCTCTCCATTCAGGCAGACGCTTTCAACATGACCAATTCCGTGTATTACTCGGCTCCCAATACAACCATGAGTTCCACGTCCTTTGGAACCTTTACGGGGCAAGCCAATCAGCCCCGCAAGTTCCAGTTCAGCGCCAGGGTTTCGTTCTAACCGAAGCAACGCACAGCGTTTCAGCCCGAGGGCGAAAGAAGGGGCAGGCTGCCTCAGATTTCGCCCTCGGCCTGTTTGGACCGAGAGATTGGCACATTGTCGAGTGGCTCTAGTCAGGTTCACGGGGCCGCTCTGCCGGTCGAGACTCCGCTCCCATTCCGCGCATACACCGTTCTTTCGGCCGCTCGCTTTTCTCTCAAGGGGCTCTGCCGGCCCCCAGAAGCCCCAGTATCGGCGGGCGAGCCGTCCATTGAATCTTACAGATTGAAGAGGCGGAAGCGTTTCCCCTGGAGGAACCTGGCATATCAGAGAACGTTTCCCTATGGCTGGTCTTCGAGGCGCGGAACAAGCCAGATGTCAGCCCAGGAGGCGAGAAAAGTCATGGATTTGGCGGGAATTGTCTTTGAAAAGCGCTTACCCAAATCGAAAATCCGCCTCCCCAAATCGGATGACACCAAAGTGCCAGTGAGAGAATAATTCTTCTATTGACATTCGTTGCCGGAATGCCTTAGCTTGATTCGGTGGTCTGAACTGGGGCTAGCGCCGCGATCAAGACGTTGCACCGCCCACAATCACTTACGGAGGCTTTCCAAGCGGACATATGAAAACATACGATTTTGCCGACACAAGGAATGTCAGGCGCAGGCTCGGTGGGAGCTGGGCATGTGCAGCAACGATCTTGCTCGGGCTTGCGGTATGCCTGGGATTGGCTACCATGCAGGCCGCGGCACAGACCGGTGGCGATGGCGCCATCTCTGGAACTGTGACAGACACCACCGGCGCGGTGGTTCCGGGCGCTTCGGTGACCGCGACCAACGTAGGCACCAATGCGGTAACAACGCGACCCGCTTCGGCCGCCGGTTATTACGAAATAGCGCCGCTGATTCCCGGCAAGTACACGGTCACGGTGACAGCCAAGGGATTTGAGGCTTTCAAGCAGGAAAACATGGTGGTCGACGCCATGCACGTCATCGGCCTTAACGTTGCGCTCAAGGCAGGCGCGGAATCGCAGACGATCATCGTGACCGCTGCTCCGCCCGCGCTGGAGACGACCAACCCCGTCCTCGGCGGTACCATGGAGAACGACGTCTACATGGAACTGCCGCTTCTGGTGAGCGGCAACCAGCAGCGCGATATTACGCAGTTTTCAAACCTGCTGCCCGGCGCGCAGCTCAACCCCGGTGGCCGGTCCTCGGTCGTCAGCGGTACAGCACAGCGCTTGGGTGAAGAGTACCTCAATGGTATTCCGATGACCACCATCAGCCAGCAGGGCGACAATCGCCCCATCTTCAATTTGGTTCCCATGGAATCCATCGACCAGATCCAGGTGGTAACCAGCAGCGCCCCCGCCGAGTATCAGGGCGCTGGACTGGAGAACTACACGCTCAAGTCCGGCACCAACAAATATCACGGCACAATTGCCGACTTTGTCCGCAATACGGCATTCGACACCTGGGGATTCTCGCCGCCGTGGGCTACTGTGACGAACCTCAAGACCGGCATCAAAGGCTACCAGAGTGTTGTGGGCTCAAAGCCTGCCGACCACCAAAATGAGCTCTCGGTCAGTGTCGGCGGTCCCATCAGCATTCCACATCTCTTCAACGGCCACGACAAGCTTTTCTTCTATGGAACCTATGACAGAAGCACCGCGCTGTCGGCTCCCTCTTACGCCACTGAAAACGAACCGACCACACTGATGCAACAGGGCAACTTCCAGGAATTGCTTTCAACGACCAATGGAGGGCTTGGCAATGCCTCCAACGTCAACTACCCGATCTACGACCCAACATCGCTGGCTGCCTGCACGGCAAACAATTTCGCAGGCACGCCCTGCCGCTACCAATATGGTTACGGCCCCGGCATCGGCAAAGGCACCGCTACCTCCCTTCCGGGCAATGCTGTACCGCTGGGTTCAACCTCCCTCTATAACGTGATCCCCGCTTCGCAGCTTTCTCCCATCACCCAGAAGATGGAATCGTTCCTGCCGCCGCTGACCAATTCCACCACCGGCGTCATTCAGGCCAACTTCATCGGCGGCGTCGCCAGTGGATACAACAACTGGACGTATGCAGGCCACATCGATTACAACATCTCGGAGAAGCAGAGACTGTCGATGAGCATGACGGGTGGAAACCGCCATGCCGTGCCTTATACCTCGGGTTCTGGATACCCGGTGCCCTATCTGCCTTCTACCATCTCCACGGTCGCCGGTCATTGGGCCGATATCGAGCACACTTACACCATCACCCCCAATCTCATCAATCAATTCAAATACGGCTACTCGAACTTTGGCGGCCCGCCGGTTCAGAACAATACACAAGGGAACCCGATCTATGAGGCTACGACCTTCGGTATCACAGGTCTTCCTCCAGGACAAGCATCTACGGAATTCCCAGGTGTCAGCTTCGCAGGCACCAACAACCAGACAAACTGGCAGCAGCCCGACGTCACGTCAACCACGGTCTCCAATACGCTTACCCTTCTCGACAACCTGCAATGGATCAAAGGGAAGCATGCCATCACTGCCGGCTTCCAGTTTCAATGGCTTGAAGAGCAGGCAAGCACGGCCGACGGTACCTCCACTCCCATCACACTGGCCTTTGGCCTGAACGAAACATCCCAGGTGACTGGCACCTCCTATACGACAGGCACCGGGTATTCGTATGCAAGCTATATGCTAGGTGCGGTGGCAAGCAGCGGCGATACTCTACAGACTGTTGCAGAGTACGGCGGCCGCTATCGCCCACTGGCCCCCTACTTCCAAGACGACTATAAGATCACTCGCAAGCTGACTCTGAATCTGGGCATGCGCTGGGATTACCTTCCCACCTATCATGAAGTGAAGGACCGCTGGGGCTTCCTGGATCCAAACGTGACCAACACGTATACCGGCAACGCCGGCATGTTCATGTATGCCGGCAGCACGGGCGGTTCCGCGATCAGCATCGGCAAGCGTACGCCGGTCGACACCTATTGGAAGAATTTTGGCCCGCGTCTGGGCTTTGCTTACTCCTTGAATGACAAAACCGTGATTCGCGGCGGCTTCGGCACCCTCTACTCTCATGCCGGCGGCACCGGCGGAGCGGGTGGCGCAGCCACCGGTACAAGCAACAACGGATTCACGACTCCGGTTACCCTGCCATCGGCAGGCACGGGCACTACCGCCGGTCCGAGTTTCTGGCTGAATAACAATCCGGCAATGGCCAGTGCATTTCAAAACACCAACTTTGGCGGGCCTACGTTTGTACTGCCTACTCCCACCGGCCCAACCGCCGCAGCTCAGGGATTGAACGTAGGTTTCTATGTCAACAGCGCAGGTACTTTTGTGACGGCAGGCGCCGCGCCTGGCTACCCCGATCCGTATCTTGCGGATCGCGCGCCGGAGTTCAACTTCTTCAACCTTGGCGTCCAGCGCGAGCTTACCAAGAACATGACCGTGACGGTGAACTACGGCGGTTCGCAGAGCCACTTCATCGCGGGTGCGGCCACCATGCGCGGACTTCAATCCGGCGGCATCAATCCGGCCTATTCGCTTGCCCTGGGGCAGGGCGGCACAATTGCTGCGCCGCAATACGGACATGGCTTGCTGACTCAGCCGGCCACGGCCGCGAACATTGCTCTGGCGCAGACCTACATGCCGGGATGCTGCACATCGCCGTATCCTGGATTTGCGACTGCGGCGGCAAACTCGAAGGGCGCTGCCACTTCAACCATCGCGCAGAGCCTGAAATGGATGCCGCAGTATTCCAGCACTGCCGACACCTGGGGCAACATCGCGAATGCGAATTACAACGCCGTGCAGGTTACTCTCAACCAGCGTTTTTCGCATGGCTTGACTTTCACCGTCAACTACACCTACTCCAAGCAGATGGACGACGCCGGCACGAACCGCAGCGGCTTTGCAATTCCGGCCGCGTCAACTCTCAACGGAAAGGCGTGGAACCAGAACCGCATCGACTATAGTTTGAGCACACTGAGCGAGCCGCAGCAGTTGGCAGTATTCGGTGTCTACAAACTACCCTTCGGCAAAGGCGGATTTGGCGCCAACAACTTCCTGGTGCGCGCCGTGCTGGGCGGATGGGAAACCTCGCACGTCGCGCAATATCTTTCCGGAATGCCTCTGACTCTCAGTTCCGGCAACTGCGCCGTTACTGGCCAGGGTACCTGCATGCCCGACATCAATCCGGCTTATACGGGCGGCAGGAACGGCGTCCGTATCAATGGGAAATGGGGTGCGGGAGTCACTGCGTTGACACTTGGAACCCGGTCCTACGTGGAGTCAGGAGATCCGAATTTTAACCAGTCCAATGGATCCTCAAGCACCTACATCACAAGCAGTGCACCGGGTGCTGGAGGCCAGATCGTAACAGGCAGTGGGTCCACAGCTGTAACTACGACTTATGCTTGCGCACAAACCAACAGCCCGTTCTGCAATGCCGGAGCTTTGATGATCGGCGATGCGCCTCGAACCGGGGCATTCGGACTTCGGGCTCCCAACACATTCCGCCTCACCAGCGGTCTCCGGCGGTCCTTCCCCATCACCGAGAAGGCAAAGTTTATCTTCGCGGTGGATTGCCAGAACGTCACAAACGCCGTTACCTTCGGCGTGAACGCGGGCAATCTGCAAATTCCAACCGCGGTAACCTCTTCCACCTTTGGAACTCCCACTTATGCCAGCGGCGATAGCCGCGACTTCCAGTTCTCAGGAAGGATCACCTTTTAAGTTCAGGTCTTAACTGTTCTCTAACTCCGGCTCCGCAGGTTGCGCAGTTTTCGCAATCTGCGGAGCCGGATTCATTTAGAATCTATTGTTGAGGAAGATCGCATGTCGATTCGAGGGAAGGTACTTTTGCTCGCCATTGGGGCGGGCATTTGCATGTTTGGGCAACTGCAATTGTCGATTGCTCAGCATCAGCCCACGCCGCGGGAACAGGCCAACATTGCCAACAACGAAATGCGGCACTTTGGCGACGCCCCGGATAACCCCGGCCTGATTGCTACGGACCTTTCCACCTCGACCAGGCAAGCAGTTGTGGCCAAGGCCATGCGCAAGGTTGCCGACTGGCAACTGGAAAGGTCGCAGCCCTACCTGGACCGGATATGGACCTGGAGCGTTCTCTACAGCGGATTCATGGCCACTTCTGAGTCACTCGGCGACCCCAAGTATCGCGATGCCATGCTTGCCATGAGCCAGAAGTACGACTGGCAGCTTCGCTCCCATCTTCCCAACGCCGACGATCAGAGCATTGCTCAGACTTATCTGGAGTTCTATCTGCTCAAGAAAGACTCGGCGATGTTGCAGCCGACTCAGAAAGAGCTGGATGCGATCCTGGCCGCGCCGCGGACCTCTACGATTCCGGGCAAGGAGATTGCCTGGTGGTGGTGCGATGCGCTCTTCATGGCGCCGCCGGTGTGGTCGCGGATGTATGCAGCCACCGGTGACCGTAAGTATATCGACTACCTCGATGAGGAATGGGCTAAGACTTCGGGCCGTCTTTACGACACGCAGGAGCATCTCTATGCGCGCGATTCCACCTATCTGACCCGGACCGAAGCCAATGGCAAGAAGATGTTCTGGTCGCGCGGAAACGGATGGGTGATGGGAGGGATCGTCAGGACTCTTGAGTATCTTCCCAAGGACGATCCCGCGCGGCCAACGTATATCAAGCAGTTGCAGGAGATGGCTGCGCGCGTGGCGCAGTTGCAAGGACCGGATGGCCTGTGGAGAGCCGGCCTGCTTGATCCCGGCGACTACGACGAGCCAGAAATATCAGGCTCGGCTTTCTTTACCTTTGCGCTGGCCGCGGGTGTAAATCAGGGATGGCTTGACAAGAAGGTCTATCAGCCGGTGATCAAAAAGGCCTGGGCGGGAATGCTCCATCATGTGTATGCCGATGGGCGGCTGGGCTGCATTCAGCAGACTGGCGCGGAGCCGGCGCCGTTCAAGGCGTCTGCGAGTTACACCTACGGTGTAGGCGCGTTTCTGCTCGCGGGGAGCGAGATCCGCAAGATGGACCACGTTGCTGGCAGATGAGAGCCCTTCCGGAAGAGGTACGGCAATGCCAATTACTTGCCAGCGTCAGGATTAACTGCTTTACCCTTGGCCGAGAGGTAGAGTCCCAGCGGGTTCCCATCGAGAGCCTTGAGGCCTGCCACCACGCACTCTGCGTTCAGTTCTGCACCTGCGCGGCTGGTGTGAGTATGCGGGTCGGCAAACAGCGGTTCCACCTGCGCCTCGCCCAGCGCATCGTAGCGCCGCGCGATGATTTCATTTAGATCGAGAAAAGGAACCTTCGCCCCCGCAGCCACCTGACGCGCCCAGCCGCCATAATCTTCGGCATTGCGAACGGTCTTCCCGTCTTTCCATATCTTGCGCGGGATCGGCGAACAAACGATCGGAACCGCGCCTTTGGCAAGGGCCTCGGCCACGTACTTGCGCATGTACCACCCGTAGGTATGCACCACCTCGTGCTTTTTGGTGATCGGGTTGTCTATCTCTCTGATTTCGTCGCCCACGCCAGGCAGCGTTCCCCGCGCACGGCTGGTGTCGTCCAGTGGTCCCGGATCGTTATGGCCAAACTGCAGCAGAACATAGTCGCCGGGCTTCAGCAGCGCGAGCAACTCATCCCAGCGTCCCTCGGTGATATAGGTCCGGCTGCTTCGTCCGCCTATGGCGCGATTCACGACGTTGATTTTGGAAGCCTCGAAGAAATCCACCAGTGGCTCGCCCCACCCCCACTGGCCGCCTGCGCCGTCGGCCTTGCCGTTGCGGACGGTCGAGTCACCCACAAGATAAATGGTTGGCAAATGTGAATCTTTTGGCGTGGGTAACGGAGGCCGCACGGCCGCGCCTGGATCTGTCGGTTGCATGGGGCTCAAAGCGGCTCCGCCGGTTGATGGCTGCGGCTGTGCTTGCACAACGGGCGCGGCTTGCGAAAGAGCGGCGATCTGCGCGGCGATACTCAAACAGAACAGAGGAGCGATTGCAATACAGAACGCTGCAAAGCGATTCTTCATTTTCTTAGATTGTCCTTCCTGATCAGAGAAATCTGCGGACTTGGTGATTACTTTGGCTCGCCGTAGGGAATATCCTTCGCATCCTTCACCGTCGAGTCCGTGAAGACCAGCTTGCTGCCGTCGGTTGTCTTGATATTGCTGTCGGCGATGGTCCAATTTCGGGTGTTGGCAACAACGCCTGCGGTGGCGGCTTCGATGTCGAGATGGTCAAAGTGGAAGTTGTCAAGCGTAGCGTTTGGGTAAGCAGCGACGTTGAACGCGCTCTTGGCTCCGGTGGCCTTGATATTCCAAATGTGAACATCGCTGAAGTGCGGCAGCCCTTGCCGGTCCGGAACCTTGGTGGTAAGTGTCACCCAATAAGACGGAATGTCTTTCACGCCTTCAGGCAAGGTGGCATAGCTGAAACTTGGATTCCAATTCATGGTGATGTGAATGGGGATGGCGACGCCCTGAAGCGTCAGGTCGTGGATGCGAATATCTTTGCCAAAACCGCCGCGCGTGTGAGCGGACTTGATGAGCACGCCGGAAGGAACGCCGCTGAGGGCCGTAATGTTGTAGGCCTCGATGTTGCGGAAGCCGCCTGAGGTCTCGCTGCCGAAGGTGATGGCCGCGGCGCCGCGGCGCACGATGGAGTCGCGGACCACAATGTCCTCAGTGGGCCGGTTGACTCGCAGTCCATCGGAGTCGCGCCCGGCCTTCAGGACCAACGCATCGTCATTTACGTCGATGTCGGCATGCTCCACTAAAACCTTGCGCGAAGAGTCGATATCAATGCCGTCCGTGCTGGGTCCCTTGCCGCCCTCGTTGTTGCGAATGGTGACACCATCTACGTGAACATCGTGCGAGTAAAGGATTTGCACGGTCCAAAAGCCGGAGCGCTTGAGTAGAAGGCCGCTGCCAAGTTGAATGTCCGACGAGTTCTGAATAAGTATCAGCCGGGGCCTGCGAGCGTCGTAGTCTGAAGCCCAGCGCAGGCCCTTGGGTTCATAGGTTGCACGGAGATCCCAATAAGACTTCCACCAGATGGGGCCATCGCCATCGATCGTTCCCTTGCCGGTAATGTTGACGTTGTGTTGGTCGCGCACATTGATGAGAGCAGCCGGCCATGTCATCTCGATGCCTGCAATGCGCGTGGGAAGCATCGGGTAATCTTCGAGTTTCTCTGAGCCGATGAGTGTTACGCCCTCTGGCACATCGAGCGTCACGCCTGATTTGAGGAAGAGCGACCCAGTCAGGTAAGTGCCTGGCTTCAGGGTGACGATGCCTCCGACCGCGGCAGCAGCGTCGATAGTCTTCTGAATCGAAGAAGTCTCCAGAGCTACGCCGTCACCCTTGGCGCCAAAATCGTTTGCCAAAAAATTCTTCGGCGCGCCGCAGGCTTCACCGGCGGTCAACAGGCCCAACAGCGCGCCTATGGCGATCCTTCGAGTTAGTGTGCTCATTTGCTCCTCCGTTCTTCAAGGTGGATGGGGCCCAAAAGCCCTGAGGGTATCGGTTTCAGATTGTCCATATCCTGGGGATCGAAGCGCCTGCCAAACTTCGCTCTCAGCGCAGTGTAATCGCGCGGCGGCTGGCCGGCCAGCATGTTGATCGCAGTGTTGTAGACGTGCACTTCGAGCAAGTTTTCGCCAGGGTGAACGAATCTGGAAATGCCGATGCGGTACGGCGGATGCCAAAGCGATCCGACTGCTTTGCCGTTGATGAAAACGATGGCGGCTTCGCGGATGGGCGGATCGAGAAGCGCGCTCATGCCGGAAGCGTTGGGCCGCCTGCTGTCAATCGTGGGGGTTCCTCGGCCGAAGTCGAGGTAGATAGCGGAAGTTGGCAAAAGGGAGTGATTGGGGTCGATCGTGAAGCTCCGTGCGTAGATCGCTTCCCCGGAATAGTACTGCCGGTCAGGAAGTTCAGTCCACGATGTCAGCTTGGTGATGGCTTGAGGCGGAGCATCGTCAGCAAAATGAACCTGCCAGCCAGCGCTCAGGTCTGCGAGTTCCTCCTCGACGGTTTCCGAAGAAGGCGGAAGGACTTCGGACCACACATCTGCATTGCCTACGCTCCTATCGTCCAGGAAATAGACTCGTGACTCATACGGCGCAAGGATAAGTGGCAGTCGAGTTCTCTGAGCGTTCTGGAGGAGGCGGTCTCCGTCCGGATCCCAGGCCTCGATGTGGGAATGCGCGGAGCGGAACTGGATGCTCCCGTCAATGGGAAGATTGCTGGTGTTAGCCACAAAATAGACATCGGTGTCGGAAAGTTTTCGATGAATGAAGCCGAGGCCGGCGGTCTGGCCGGTAGCATCCATGTCCGGCGGCAGTGCATGGTGCAGCGCATCGGCCAGGTCGCCGGGGGAGCCGACAAAGATGCCGGGATGGCCAGCGCTCCTGAAGAGTCGCCCTGAAAGCGCAGCGACCTCGCCCGAATCGCCTTGTTCCATCAGGCCCGGTCCCAGCGATGGAAGCTTCTCAACCGCAATTACCTTGCCGGACGCGGCTGCATAGCTCTCGATCTTCTTGTAAGCCTCCAGAGGAATCCGGTCAGTCGGCGGAATGACCAGAACGGGGTAGGGAATTGCTCCGAGCTTGTCGATAGTGGCCGCGTCGATGTAATCGATGTTATACCCGGCATCGAGAATCGCCGCCATCAGCGCAGGAGGTATCCGCTTCCTCATCTCGTCTGTAACAGAGACGTGTCCGGGCGTAAATGCTGCCTGCGCGTCGTCTTCCGGTAGAAGAATGGCGATGTCGTTGGACGGTTTGCCCTGGCGCAATAGCCAGCTTACCCGCTGCAAGTACTTGGTAACATCGGGCATCACTGGGAACCATGGGTTGTGCGAATTGAAGACGGCGGCCGCGTAAAGCGACCAGCCCGGCTCGCCTGCCCCCGGCGGAGAATAGGGGTAGCCGTGCCCGACAAACTGATTTACGCCGAGAAGGAACATGCGGTCGGCTTCAGCCTTCATATCCAGCGGCGTGGCGCGGAACGCTGGAGAGTGAAGCCAGGTCCAGGTCTCGGCCGAAGAGACGTTGCGGCCATAAAGATGACTGGCCGAACTCGCCCAGCGCGTAAAAGAAAATGTCCGCCATTGGGGGCCTTCGCCCTCGGGAAGGTTTGGGATAGACTCGTCGGCCAGCGTTACAGCCGGCTCGCCATAAGTCTGCGAGCGGAACCGTGTTTGGTGAGACTCTGCAAAAATCGTGAGCGGAGAAAGGTAATTATCGCGTATAAGTTCCGCGAGCGTTTTCCCCCAATCGTGGCGGATAGCGTCGGCTTCCAGCGTGCCTCCCGCAAGTAACTCGGGAAGGTGCGGAATCAAATCGTATCCGCGCCGCTTTTGAAACTCTGTGGGCAGGTTGGAAGTCCAATCCGAGCCGTAAACCTCAAGCGAATCGGAGAAGACGGAATAGGGAGGCTGAGTGCCGAAAGCGGCTACAAGCGGCGTTGCGACATCGGCAATATGCTCGTCGATTGCGGCGCGAGAGAAGTGGTCCAGCACATAACCCTCGGCCCCGGCGGCGGGACGTTTCACCTGCTGCCGCGTGTGGCTTGCAATAAAGAAGAGAGCAGTCCGCGTCCCGGTTCCGGCGGGAACAGAACCCGAAGCGAGGTCGATGCGCACGGCGGAGGCCGGGTCAAACGACTGCTCAGTGCCCGCGACCGTAAACGCTGCAATCATGCTGTCGCCTTCAGCCAGTGCGGGAGGTGCAACATTCGCAGAGTCAATTGGTGCTGAGACGACCTTTAGCTTGCCAGCTGCAAGAGCGAGCGTGGTCTTGGGCCCGCCATAGGGCCATCCGCTGCCCAGCGTGATATCGACGCGCAGGCCGAGCGAACGAGCGGCCTTGCTGGCGAAAGTCACATCGTCAAGAAACTCCGGAGACATGTAATCGAGGTTCTTGATTCCTTTTGCCTCGTCGTCAAGCATCAGCGGATAGACAGGTTGAATCTCTACGCCGCCGATGCCCGCGCCGCGCATGGTCTCCAATTCCTTTTGAAGCTCCGGCTTGGTGACGGCGGGACCGAACCACCACCAGCGCATCATGGGCCTTGCATCGTCAGGGGGATTGAAGAAACCCTGCCGAAGACCCTGGTCGGGCGCCTGGGCAAACAAGAGGGTGGAAAATGAAAACAGAAGGGCCAAGCATGCAGGCAAACTCAGTGCGGAGGGTTTTCTGGATTCCTCGGATAGGCGAAGCAAACGAGTCACGGAGTTACTCCAATGTACCGGTCTTTAGAGAAACTCATGCCACCCCGGCGACGATGGCAGGCTCCATCAGAATCGTTGTGCGCTCCAGCCCTGGAAAATGCAAACTCGCGGGTGTCGAGCGCGGCACATGCGCCATGGTTTCAATAGACAAAAATGGAAAACTCAAATCGGCGCAACAGGCTTGTCCGCTAACTAAGATAGCACAGTGCGGCGTGTATTCGGGGCTTCATGCAATCGGCCGTCGTGATCCCTGTTTCCGAGGGCTTTCGCTATTGCCCGGGAAATCTCAATGGTCATTCACTGCCGCCCGCTGGTATAGTGATTTCTCCGGTTTCCCCTGCCGGTCAAGACAGGAAAGGCCGGACCATAAAGGAGAGAGCGATGCAGGCACGCGCAGCCGCAGTATGCGGAGTTATGTTTGGTTTGATGGCTGGCGGATCAACGCTGCTCGCGCAGACGGCAGCGGCGCCGACGGCTTATACCGTCACAGTGGTCAATTCGATGTTTGGCCAGGGCGAGCAGATGAAGACCTCCCGGCTGGGTTCGAAGGTATTCGTGGACCAGGTGAGCGCGGGCAAAGCGGCTGACCCCAGCGCGCCTCATATTCACACCCTCTACGATCTTGAAAAGCACCGGAACATGTCCTGGAACTGGCCAGACAGTTCCGCTGGCTGTTCAAACGGCACCTTCTCAGGCGATTGGGGCGATCCATTTGGGAGCATCGACGATCTTGTCGGGCAGGCAACCAAGCAGGTGGGAACGGAGACAGTTCTTGGGTTTGCCGCAAAGGTCGTCGAAGCGTCTGGTCAGGGCATGACGATAAGGGCATGGGTGGACACAAAGACGGGGCTCGTTCTAAAGGCGCAGTTAAGTCAAGGGGGCGCGGTGCCGAAGACCATTATCGAGGTCAAGGACGCTAGTCTGGCCCCGCCGCCTGCGTCGTTGTTTAAAGTCCCGGCCAACTGTGCCGCGGAAGCCGCCGCTCCGCCGCCGCCAACGGAGGAGGAAAAGATCGCCGCGCTGCCCGGTGGCAATCCGCAGGACTTTATAAATGCCATTTACGGACCCGGCTCGAAGGACTCCTGCACCGTGGTTTTCCGGGTGGTGAAAGCGGGCAGCATGGAGCCGATCGCGAGCGGATTCCAGGTAGCCGTGGACATGAATCTGGCACACGAGGGAAGGCCGAGCTACACCATCGGCCTGAGCCGCGAGGGGCATGCGACCTTCACAGGCGGCGGCCTGCGCGAGGTAACTTCGCAGATCCGCAACGGCGTGCTGCGGCTCGACGGCGTTCCCGACCATTTCGATCTGGAGACGGCCTTTGGCAGTGGTGGGTCGGGCTCAGCGCTGATCTACAAGCAATGCTTCGCGCCGCAAACAGTCTTGCTCTACGTCGTCACGAATCCCGACAAGCTGTCGGACGGAGCGGAGTTCCTGTGGGTCAAGTCGGGCAAGTACGCGGCAGCGCCGCGCTGATACCGGCCTGAGTGGCACGCAACGACATGGAGCTGTGAAAGCATGCAGAAAACTGCGCCCGAGTTACTTGGCAGGTTTCAGGCTTTCGGCGATCTTGCGCGCGTCGTCCAATGTGCCGCTCTCGTAAATCACTTCCACGATGCATACCTTGCCGTTCAACTGGATGCCGCGATAGACGTTGGGCTTGTTGTTCATCGACAGGCCTTCCATCTGAAACTCGGAAGCTGTGTTCTTGGTGACTTTGTCGTTGCTGTAGAGCATGGACGCGTTCTTCTTGGTGGTCTCCAAAGAAGGGGTTCTCAGGGGTGAGCTGACGGCGACGTTGGCCGTCCTGTCTGCCGAGTTTGCGATCCCAAACATGCCATTTACAGTCCAACTGGCGGGGACACTCACCTGGCAGCTTCCGTCGTGGGAGGTAACCGGCTTGCCCGCCTGGGCAAACAGGATCGGGCTGGCAGCGATCGTCGCCAGGGTCAGAATGACACTCTTCTTCAACATCGTCGTCTCCTTAATATTCTTCAAAGTTTGGGAATGGCAGGGGGTTCATCGGGATTCGCCTACAGTAGCGCACGGAAGTTTGGCTTTGCAAGGGGATGGCGGGAGCCAGGTCAGGTGGCTTCGCTGTTAGCTCTCGATATAGTCCCAGAAAGCATCGGCCAGCTCCGCGCCGAGTTCGTTGAGCATGCGGCGGGCGGCGCGCTCCACCTCTTCGATGAGCCCGTGCAGGTAATCGCGCGAACGTGAGATGGCCACCACGCCGATGGTCGCCGATTGCCACGTGACAGCCTCGTCCATCTCGGCGACGGAGACGTTGAAGCTCTGCTTCAACTGGTCCTTGAGCGAGCGGACGACCTGCCGCCGGTCCTTGAGCGACTGGGCGTGCTCGATGCGGATTTCGAGGGTCAGTTGGGCGACGGGCATGGCGGAATCCCGTTTCATTATGGGCCGGTTTTTCCCAAACGAACAATAGAGAATGATTTGCACGTTCTAGGAAACGTACTTGAGCAGTACACTAGGGGGCATAGGCATGAGATTCTCTGTCCCCCATCCGATCCCCTATCAGGGCAGCAAGCGGCGCCTGGCGCCGGCGATCCTGAGCCTTGTGCCCGATCTTGGCTATGCGCGCCTTGTCGAACCGTTCGCTGGCTCGGCAGCGGTCACGCTTGCCGCCGCATCGCAGCGCAGATTTCGCTCCTACTTGCTCGGAGATGCGCTTGAGCCTCTTGCCCGCTTGTGGGAAAACATCGTTCTCGACCCGGTCGGCATCTCTAAAGGCTATGAACTGCTGTGGCATCGTGAACAAAGGATGCCGATCGATGGGTTCTATGAGATTCGTGCAGAGTTCAACTCCGATCGCGATCCGGCCAAGCTACTCTATTTGCTGGCCCGATGCGTGAAGAACGCCGTGCGTTTCAACCCGGCAGGTGAATTCAACCAGTCTCCGGACAAGCGCCGGAAAGGTACACATCCTCGTACTATGGAAGCCGAATTGTTGGCGGCGCACCGCGTACTCCATGGCAAATGCCGCGCCATCCATTCTGATTTCTGGCAACTGTTTGAACAAGCAAGAGCAGGTGATTTCTTTTATTTAGACCCCCCTTATCAGGGAACGAGCGACGGGCGGGATCAGCGTTATATCGCCGGTCTAAGCCGAGGGCGAATGATTGAAGGCCTCATCCTTCTCAATCGAAAGCGCGTTCCATTCATTCTCAGCTATGACGGTTCATGCGGCGGGCGGAATTATGGTGAGCCATTGCCTGAAGAGGTTGCGCACCGAATCCTGCTCGATGTCGGCCGATCCAGCCAAGCCACGCTGAATGGACGCGACGAGACGACGATCGAGTCATTGTATGTATCGCACGATTTGCCAGTTACGGGCACAAGCGCCACCCTAACTCTGGGCGACTTTGCGGAGCAAACAATGCTGTTTTGTTAGCTATTTCGCAGTGTTTCCTTGATCTGTTCCGGCACTGTTCTCCGATTTCTCCGCGATTCGCTCTGAACCTTTTCATAGACTCGGATCTCATCGCCTCTCCAAACAAGATCCGCCCGCCGCTCACTCTCCATCCCAACATGGTCGTATTTCTCCGGCTCGGCCCAATAGCATCTGCTACAGATGCCGAGATTCTTGTCCTTTAACCAGTTTGGGCAATGCTCGCAGCTCCACGACTTCTTCCTATTGCAAGAGCCGCAAAGAACCATGTGGGGGTTGGAGTTTTTGGATTGGGACTCTCCTGCAACCTCATACGGAATGCGATGGTCCACCTGGAGATTAGTAGTGGCGCCGCATATTTGGCATCGGCTCCCGGCTGCGACGATGATCTCGATGCGTTGCTTCTTTGGCAAAGCCACTCTTCCAGACTTTTTGGGGCCATTCCCTGCGGATTCTGAGAAAACATAGGCCGCGATTGAACGGCCATTCGTATGCTTGACCTTGATTGTCTGGATTGAGAAGCCGAGTTCACGCGCATCCCGCACGGCACGCGGCGGATGCTCGTATCCGGCATGATTGATCTCTTCTGTTGTGACCATGCCGTTCTTAACGATACTGTCCAGAACAAATCGCGCCCGCTTGTTTCCTACGGCTTCGATGCGATCAAGCAACTCCTTTGATATCTTTGCCGGGTTTGCCATCCGAAAATCCCTCTTTCTCTCTCGCAGCTTGTTTAGCTTTCAAACTGCGCCAGTTGTTCTCGCGCAGGGGCAGGCGTGAACAGGCTGACCGCCACCATGGCGATTACCGCCGCGGCCAGCGCCGGGAAGATGGCGTCGCGCGCGGCTACGATGGGTGGGAATATATGGCGGACCGCCTCAATGTCCCAGGCCAGCGTCACCACGGTGCCGGACGCGATGGCGGCTACTGCGCCCCAGGCCGTAACGCGCTTGGAGTAAAAGGCCGCCAGCACCACCGGCGTGAGCGCGGCGGAATAAACGGTGTACGCATAAAGCATCTTCTGCAGAATGCTCTCCGCGTAGACCGCCTGGTAGAGCGCCCAGCATCCCAACAACACGACGCAAAGCCGCGAGACGATAAGGACACGTTTATTAGAGGCGCCCGGCGAGATGTAGCGCACGAAAACGTCGTTGACCAGATTGGTCGCCGGCGAGAACAGGTAGTTTGAGGCGGTGGAGATGACTTTTGCGAAAACCGCGCCCAGCAGCAGCGCACCCATCACCGCGGGCAGGCCGTGGCGGGCCGTATAGGGGATGATCTCGCGCGGATGCAGGGCGACTTCGCCGCTGGGATAAAGCGCGCGGCCAAAGACGGCTATGGCCACAATCAGCGTTTCAAGCAGCAGGGTTCCCAAAATCCAGCCTACGACCGAAACGCGCGCGTCCCGCTCGGACTTCGCCGAAAAGAACTTCTGATACATCACCTGGTTGCCCAGCATGAGCAGCAGCACGGGAACAAGAAACTCAAGGCCGCGAACCACCCCCATGCCCACGGATTGCCGCACGTGATCGGGGCCGAGGCGGTAGTTGCCCAGAACCTGAAAATACTCTGGCGGCAGCGAGGCGTGCAGCCCAGCCCATCCGCCGGCCTTGAAAAAAAGCATCGGCGCGGCGATGACGCAGATGACGGTGACCAGCGAGCCGATGGCTACATCCATATAGGCCACTGAAGACATGCCGGCCATGGCCGTAGTGACGATGACGAATCCCGCAATCAGAAAGGTGCCCAGTTCCGGCGTGACAGTGTCTGGAAAAATCAGGTGCAGCACGTCGCCGCCGCCGCGGAACTGGTAACTGGTGATGGCGATATAGGCAATGAGGATGGCAATGGTGCCCAGTACCCGCGCTGTCTGGTTGTAGCGGGCTTCGAGCAGGTCAGGCAGGGTGAACTGGGCGAATTTGCGGGCGCGGGGGGCGATGAAATAGATGAGCAGCAGTCCCAGCCAGCCTCCGGCCGGCTGCCAGAGCGCGGCAAAGCCGTTCTTGTAAGCATTCTCGGCCCCCGCAAAAAGCGATCCGGCGCCGATCCAGGAGGTCAGCAGGGTGAGCACCAGCACCGCGGCAGGAAGCGACCGCCCAGCGAGCAGGTAGTCGGCCTTGGTCTTCACTTGCGAGGTGCGATAAACGGCCACCGCGAGCAGGGCAACCACAATGACGGCCAGAACAAGAACATAGAGTTGAGACATTTGCGGGGTTCCTCGCAGGCGCAAGCTGGATTTCAAGCAGTGTACCGGATGGAGGAACTGCCTGGCGTGCAGACAAGCCAAGCATGAGGCCATACATGCCTCTTGAGGATGAAAGGCGCAAGGCTCACAGCTTCTTGGACATAACGATTGAGTGGCACTCGACTCCGGATTTGAGCGGCTGAGACGGGTTGAACTCCTCAATGCCGGTCTCGACATAACCAAATCTGCGGTAGATGGGTGGCAGCTCAGTGCGCAAGCTCAGCACGGTGATGTCCACAGCCGCGCATCCCTGGCGTCGCAAATGGTCCTCGGCGGCTTCGACGATCCTGCGCCCGAGTTGTGCGCCTTGATGGGCGGGGTCCACGGCGAGTTGGCCCAGGTAGCCTCGGGTGCCTCGAATCTCAACATAGACGCAGCCCAAAAGGTCGCTGGCGCCGTCCCCTGGCTCCGCGACCAAGACGCTGCCTCTGTCCATCATGGCTGCGAGTCGAGCGCCGTCAGTGCGCGTCCCCTCAAGAAAAGTCTCGATGGAGTAGGCGGAGTTGATCAATGGAATCAGGCGGGTTCTATCGGCATCCGTTGCCAGCCGAATACGAAGAGGAGCGCGGGGTTCAGAGAAGGAGCTTGCTTGTTCAGTCATGGGCCTTAACCTGGGAGGGCGAGGTGCAGCTGCCGAGCGGCCTTCGCCCCATGTTGCTACTTTAAGACAGCCCGCCCGGGGTTCCGCCTTTTCGCGAGAGCAGCCGCGCAGCAAAGGAAAAGATCCCGTGTCGTTGGCTCATGGCCCGCAATCAAAAATGAGCATGCAGGAACCGAAACCGAAGCCGGACGGTTTCTGAGCGGATTGTTGGCTGCCGCCTCGGGCCCGGCTCATTGATTTCCCGGACCAGGAACACGCAGCGGCTCAAGGCACTCGATGGTAGTCTGGACGTACTCAAACAGTGGAAGGCTCCTGACCGCGGCAGGAAGCAGAGAATCCGGTCAGGGAGGATTCATGATCGAAACCCAGCCGATTCAGGCAGATCAGGCGAAGGACGCCGCCAATTGGCGTCCTTCTTTGTATGCGGCGCTCATTTTCCTGCCTTTTCTTATCCTGGCGATCATTTACCTGAAGATATCGATCCAGACGATCTTTGTCCTGAACGATACGACTCATCCGGAAGCGTCCTGTGTTTATGCGGCTTTGTGGGCGTTGCGGACGGGAAGGCTCTATGCCTCTCCATTCGACTTCCCCTTCAACGAGCAAATGTACGGGCCGGTCTTCTATCTCACGGGGTTGTTCTTGGCAAGAGTCGCGCATGGCGACCCGCTGCTGACAACCAGGCTATGGAGGTTCCTGTCTTTCCTATCTTTTCTCGGCTCCGCGGGACTTATTGGCTACTTATCCTGGAAGCTGGAGGCGGTGAAACGTTGGACCGCGGTCTCCATCGTCCTGAGTTTGGCTTGCGTATGGGCAGTTCCGTTCACCGCGTCCGCCAGGCCGGATTTATTATCCGTATTTCTCATCCTCGGGGCGCTGACCGTCTATGCGATGGCGGAGGGAAGATGCCGGCTTATGTTTTGGGCTGGGGTGTTAGGGTCGCTATCGTGCCTGACCAAACAGAGCACCGCGCCCGTGCTTGTTGCATTGCTCATTGACAGCCTGATGGCAAGGAGGTACAGAAGCGCCGCCGCGCTTGCCGCTGGCAGTGTGCCTGTTCCAGCCATTCTCCTGTCGGCTCTGTGGTTGCGGCACGAGCCATTTCTCGTGAATCTTTTCGCCGTGGGGCACGCACCCTTCCAGTGGTCGGGAGCCTTTCTTTATCTCATTTACGCCATGCGCACAAGCCAGATCGAGATCATTCCTGTTTTGCTCGCCCTGCTGGGGGCTGGATTGAGCTGGCGGAAGGAAAAGTATCGAGCGATTCTGTTGACCGCCGCTTTCGGCTGCGTTTCGAATGTGGCTGCGCTCGCAAACGCGGGGGGCTACACGAATTACCTGATACTCCCTTGGATGCTCCTTGTCTTGCTGGTGCCTGCCGGATTCGTCAAGGTCGAGGCCTGGGCGCGACGCTCCGTTCTGATTCCGTTGGGGCTGGCACTGCTGGGTGGGTTGCTGTTGATTCACCAATGGAATCTGCTTCCAATCGTCCCCGCAGATCTCAATACTTCCAACGTGGATAAAATCAAGATGCTTACCGACCTGCACTATTTAGAAATGTTCAGCCGCGAACCGCAACTGCTCGACCCAATCTACTACCATCAGCTTTCTGTGCAGCACCGATGGTCTTTCGCTCCGATCGTGCAGCAGATCGACGCAGAAGAATATGACCTTATCTTGCTCTGGGGTCACGATGGGCCGGGGGATTCGCAGTTCTCGATTGTAGGGTTTCGTGGGTTCTCCGGTTGGGGGACCGACACACTAGGCCCAATGGCGAGTCATTATCGGCCGGTTTGCGAAGTTGCCAAACACATCGCGCTTGTACCGCGCGATCGATCAGGCACAGTGCGGAAGAAGGATATTGAGCGCATCTTCGGGCAACCATGCCTCGCTACGGACCGAACACCGCAAGTGACGGTTGGGATGCAGTGATTTGGATGCTGACGGACGAGAGAAGGGCTCCGATCCAGCTCCGTCCATCTTTGCCGCCAGAAGTGTGAAAGTGGTTTCCTTTTCAGAGGCCGCGCGTGAGAGGATCACCCTTGGCAAACGCACAACGGCAGGTGCGTGTACAATGTAGGCTTGGTTGGGCCCAGACTGCTTGTA
>Ga0302320_10000851_pt1 | contig 72490 bp, 64 predicted proteins | sample Bog_T0_3_FD_202130 | JGI IMG/M metagenome (GOLD analysis project Ga0302320, IMG submission 202130) | Peat permafrost microbial communities from Stordalen Mire near Abisko, Sweden - Bog_T0_3 | ecosystem: Environmental > Terrestrial > Soil > Wetlands > Peat | place: Sweden: Abisko, Stordalen Mire... | reverse complement strand
TGCTCGCATCGCCGGAGAAGATCCGCAGCTGGTCGCATGGTGAGGTTACCAAGCCGGAGACCATCAACTACCGCACCTTCAAGCCGGAGCGCGACGGCCTCTTCTGCGCCCGCATCTTTGGCCCGGTGACTGACTGGGAGTGCCTCTGCGGCAAATACAAGCGCATGAAACACCGCGGCGTCATCTGCGACAAGTGCGGCGTTGAAGTCACCGTCAGCAAGGTCCGCCGCGAACGCATGGGCCACATCGAGCTCGCCTCGCCGTGCTCGCACGTCTGGTTCTTCAAGGGCCTGCCCTCGCGCATCGGCCACTTGCTCGACATTTCGCTGCGTGATCTCGAGAGCATCCTCTACTTCGAGTCCTATGTCGTCGTCGATCCCGGTGACGCGCCCGTCAAGGAACGCGAGATCATCAAGGACGAAGGCAAGTTCCGTGAACTCGATCAGCAGTTCCGCCCCTCCGGCTTCAAGGCCATGATGGGCGCCGAGGCCATCAAGGAACTCCTCAAGCGCGTCCAGATCGACGAGCTCGGCGTCGAGCTCCGCGAGCGCATGAAGACCGAGACCTCTGCGCAGAAAAAAATCAAGTATGCCAAGCGCCTCAAGGTCGTCGAAGCCTTCCGCAAGAGCGACAACAAGCCGCAGTGGATGATCCTCGACGTGCTGCCCGTCATTCCTCCCGAGCTGCGCCCCCTGGTGCCGCTCGACGGCGGCCGCTTTGCCACCTCCGATCTCAACGACCTCTATCGCCGCGTCATCAACCGCAACAACCGGTTGAAGAAGCTCATGGACCTGCACGCGCCCGAAGTCATCGTGCGCAACGAAAAACGCATGCTCCAGGAAGCTGTCGACGCCCTCTTTGACAACGGCCGCCGCGGCCGCGTCCTGCGTGGCGCCAACAACCGCCCCCTCAAGTCGTTGTCCGATACTTTGAAGGGCAAGCAGGGCCGCTTCCGCCAGAACCTTCTCGGCAAGCGCGTCGACTACTCCGGCCGCTCCGTCATCGTTGTCGGCCCCGAGCTCAAGCTGCACCAGTGCGGCTTGCCCAAGAAGATGGCGCTCGAACTCTTCAAGCCCTTCATCTCCCACCGCCTCGAGCAGACCGGCCATTGCACCACCATCAAGCAGGCCAAGGAAATGGTCGAGATGCAGGAACCGGTGGTGTGGGACATCCTTGAAGAAGTCATCAAGGACCACCCCGTGCTGCTCAACCGCGCTCCCACGCTTCACCGCCTCGGCATCCAGGCCTTTGAGCCGGTGCTGGTCGAGGGCAAAGCCATCAAGATTCACCCGCTGGTCTGCACCGCCTTCAACGCCGACTTCGACGGTGACCAGATGGCCGTGCACATTCCGCTCTCGCCTGAAGCGCAGATTGAAGCCAGCGTGCTGATGCTCGCCTCGCACAACATTCTCTCGCCGGCCTCCGGTCAGCCCATCACCGTGCCCACGCAAGACATGGTGCTCGGCCTCTACTACCTCACCAAGGCCAAGAAGGGCGGCAAGGGCGAAGGCCGCGTCTTCGCCAACACGGAAGAGATCCTCATGGCTCTTGAAGCCAAGGAGGTCGAGACCCTCTCGCCCATCCGCCTGCGCTACACAGGCAACGTGCTCGACATGACCACGGCCTATGACGATCAGGACCTCACCCACACCGAAGCAGTGGCCTTCAACAAGGAGTACATCTCCACCACTGTCGGCCGCGTCATCCTCAACGATTCGCTGCCTTCCGGGATGCCGTTTGTCAACGGCCTCCTCAAGAAGAAGGGCATCGGCCAGCTCGTCAACTACTGCAACCAGAACCTCGGTCTCGAGGTGACGGTGGCCATGCTTGACCGCATCAAGGACCTCGGCTTCCAGTATGCCACCCGCTCCGGCCTTTCCGTGGGCCTCGACGACATGGTCATCCCGGAGAGCAAGTACACCGTCGTCCGCGATGCCGACCTCAAGGTCATCGAAGTCCAGAAGCAGTACATGGACGGCGCCATCACCAACGGCGAACGCTCCAACAAGGTCATCCAGATGTGGTCGGCGGTCACGGACAAAGTGGCCGACGAAATGTTCGGCAACATGAAGCGCGCCGACGAAGAAGGCGCATTCAATCCCATCTACATCATGGCCGACTCCGGCGCCCGCGGATCGAAGCAGCAGATTCGCCAGCTCAGCGGCATGCGCGGACTGATGGCCAAGCCCTCGGGCGAAGTCATTGAGACGCCCATCACGGCGAACTTCCGCGAAGGCCTCACCGTGCTGGAATACTTCATCTCGACCCACGGCGCTCGCAAGGGCCTGGCCGATACGGCGCTCAAGACTGCCGACTCCGGTTACCTGACCCGCCGCCTCGTCGATGTGGCACAGGATGTGATCGTCACCGAGTACGACTGCGGCACGGTCGAGGGCATTTACGTGGGCTCGATCGTCGAGTCCGGCGAGATCATCGAAGAGTTACGTGACCGGATCATCGGCCGCGTAACCCTGGAGCGCATCAAGGACTACGACGGCAACATCGTGGTCGATGTGAACCAGGGCATCGATGAAGACATTGCCTCGGCGATTCAGGCCGCGGGCAAGGAGAAGGTCAAGATTCGCTCGGTGCTTACCTGCGAGTCGCGCCGCGGCGTCTGCGCGCTCTGCTACGGCCGCAACCTCGGCTCCGGCCGCATGGTTGAACTGGGCGAAACCTGCGGCGTCATCGCCGCGCAGTCCATCGGCGAGCCGGGCACGCAGCTCACCATGCGCACCTTCCACGTCGGCGGCACCGCCAGCCGCGTTCAGGACAAGTCCCGCCTCGACGCCAAGAACAACGGCTTCGTGCGCTTCATCAACCTCAGCTTCGTCGAAAGCAAAGACGGCACGCTGGTGGCGATGAACCGTTCCGGCTCCATCGCCATCCAGGACGACCGCGGCCGCGAAAAGGAGCGCTACCAGGTGGTCTATGGCGCGCGCCTGCGCGTGAAGGACGGCGAGCACGTAAAGCTGGGCCAGGTGCTGGCCGAGTGGGATCCTTACACCTACTCGATCCTCACCGAGATCGGCGGCACGGTGCAGTTCAAGGACCTTCAGGAAGGCATCACGCTCAACGAAGAAGTCGATGAAGTCACCGGTCTCTCGCGCTGGGTGGTTGCCGACGCTCCCGACGAAAAGCGCCAGCCCACCTTCGTCGTCAAGAACGCGAAGACGCACAAGCGCTACCTGCTGCCTCGCGGCGCCCACTTGATGATTCAGGACGGCGAAGAGGTCGGCCCCGGCGATGTGCTCGCCAAGATTCCCAAGGAGAGCACCCGCACCAAGGACATCACCGGCGGTCTGCCCCGCGTTGTGGAACTGTTCGAAGCGCGCAAGCCGCGCGAGACGGCCATCATCTCGGAGATCGACGGCGTGGTTCGCTTCGGCGAAGTGTCGAAGGGACAGCGCAAGATTTACGTAACCGCGGACAACGGAGACGAGAAGGAATACTCGGTGCCCCGCGGCATCCACGTCAACGTGCAGGAAGGCGAACGCCTGCGCGCCGGCGACCCGCTGATGGACGGCCCCCTCAACCCGCACGACATTCTTGCCGTGCTGGGCGAAAAGGAGCTGCAAGGCTACCTGGTGAACGAAATCCAGGAAGTCTACCGTCTCCAGGGCGTGGCCATCAGCGACAAGCACATCGAAGTCATCGTTCGCCAGATGCTTCGCTGGGTGCGGATCGACGAAGTGGGCGACACTAATTTCTTGTTGGAGCAGCAAGTCGACCGCTTCCGCTTCCGCGAAGAGAACGAGCGCGTACTGGCCAACGGCGGCCGTCCCGCCATCGGCCGTCCGCTGCTGCTGGGCATTACCAAGGCGTCGCTCTCGACCGACAGCTTCATCTCCGCGGCCAGCTTCCAGGAGACCACGCGCGTGCTCACCGAGGCCAGCATCAACGGCGCTATCGACAACCTGCGCGGCCTCAAGGAGAACGTGATCGTGGGACGGTTGATCCCCGCGGGCACGGGCCTCGAGTACTACCGCAACGTGCAGCTCTCGCCGGAGTTGGAAGAGGCGGCAGCCCGCGTGCAGCAGGAAGTCAACGCCGAGATCGAAGCGGCCGAGCGCGAACTGGAACTCATGCGTCAGGAAGGCGAGGCCGAGGAGATGGCGGCAGAGTAACGCCGGCCTCCTCTGTTCGTTTCTCTCAACCAATCCAGAAGGCCCGGCGCAAGCCGGGCCTCTCTTTTTGAGTTCACTTGCTCACGCAACGAATTTCCTTGATCCGGCTGCCGCAAGCTTGATAGCCCCGATGCGGCTATCCGGTGCAGGTTCACAAGGGAAATGACCTAAGTCCGGTTTTCAGGCACATGCGCAGAATTCGGCTGCCCGGCCGGAGGTTGCGGTTTGGTGTGCTTTGCCACATACATCGCCGCGTCGGCGGCACTCAACAGGTTGTCCCTGGTTGTCGCGTCTTCCGGGTAGAGGGCGGTGCCCAGGCTGGCCGTGCCGCGCAGGAGGTATCCGTCCACGGCATAGGGTTCGTCAAAGCTGTGCTCCAGCCGCTGGGCAATCTCCTCCACTTCCGCGCGGCCGCGCACTCTGGGCACCAGCGCGGCGAACTCGTCGCCTCCCAGGCGCGCCAGCATGTCGTGAGAACGAAGCTGCTGCTTCATGCGCAGCGCAACTTCCTTCAGGTACCGATCCCCGACGCTATGTCCATAGAGGTCGTTCACCTGCTTGAAATCATCCAGATCGATATAAATCAACCCGAAGATGCTGGCCTTCTGTCGCGCCTCTTCAATCTGGGCGTCCAAAAGAAGATCCAGTGAGCCGCGGTTGTGGATATCCGTGAGCAGATCGAACTCCGAGCGATGACGCAGATCCGCATACAGCCGCCGTGTTTCAATAGCCAGCGCAGCCAGCTTCGTTCCCACCGACAGCGCCTCGGATTCGTGCGCGCCGGCCCCCGATCCGGACGGGAAACCTGCGAAGAGATTGCCGAGCGAAGGGCCGGAGCGAGCCGCAATCCTGGCGCAAATCACGCGCAGACTGCCCCCTTCCTGCGGAAAACTGCCCAGGCGCGCTCCATCGGTCACTTCGCACCAGCAGGGTACGCCCTTCAGGCTGAAAGAAACCAACGCGGTAATCTGCTCAAGAATGCCGGCTAGAGGCTCGGCCCCATTTATGTCCTCCAGAATGCGGCTGCGCCGCCGCTCGCGCTCCGCCGTCGCCCGCTCCATCGCGGCCTCGGCTTCAATGCGGGTGGAGAGTGCGGCAGTCTGCCGGTGCACCTTTCTCTTCAGCGTCCAGGCCCACCCAGCCACGGCCAACACCAGCAATAGCAGTGTGCTCACGGCAAGAATCAGGTTGCGAATGCTCAGTAGCGAAGGCCTGGCAACAACCGCAATATCGTCGAACGAACGCAGTAGAATGTCGAATGGCGCCTGACCGGAGAACAGCGTCGTGTCCTGCAGGGTGCAGATGCCGGTGACGCGGACTCTGGAGCCCAAGGGGATCTCCCGCATTGCCGGAACCGAAAGCTGGCTGGTGGAGTCCGGGTGATGAAAAATGGCGGAGAACAGTTGTCCCTCGTTGGCCAGGATGTACTCGTCCTGCGACGCTTCCCGGGCCTCCATCACCACCTGTCCCTCGATTGATACCAGGTCGTTGTGGTGTTTGCCCGCCATATCTGCGTCGCCCAGTTGCCGCGAGGTCACCTCGAGCGGCACGATCGGAAGATACTCCCCCTTGTCCTGCACCTCTGCGTGGGTCAGGGTCGGAGATCCGCTCGCTACGTTGGGGATGCCGGTCGCGTCCGCCAGATCGCCGATCCGAAGCGGCGTGTCGGTCAGGGTTTCCACCCAAAGGCTCTCGCCGCCGCTTTGCAGCACCATGGCTGAACCGGGCCGATAATAGCCAGGCTGGTAATAGGTGATGGTCCCGCTTACCCTCACCCTCCGCGTCAGATCGAGAACATGATAGCCGGTCAGCACCTTATCCATGGGTGTAATGGGCGCGGACCATGGGCTGGCTCCGGCGCGCGTGAGAATCTTCACGCTGGCGAACGTGAAGCCTCGTACAAGTGCCCCGGTCTGATGCCACTTCCCGTCGTAGATGCCCCCGCCTGCTCCGGTGACCTCGACCTCGGCATCCAGCAGGTCCTTGAGCGCGCTCTTATCCGTGCTGTTCACAATCACATTCACATAGCCGCCATCGGTCAGCACATCCAGATACGCGACGCGCGTCATGAATGTGATCGGGCTACGAACATCCGGCCGCAAAACCAGGTTCGCGGCGCGCACCTGGCCACGGAACGTGACCAGCCGGCAGTCGAACTCCCCGCTCATCAGTTGATCGAAGTTGACGGTCAGAGGTTGAGGCATCTCGCCGTGATGCAGCAAGGTAATGCTGTCGGCCAACACGTCGGGATGAAACTCCCCGTGTGTGATTCCCTTGATCCGGATGCGGTCGCCGCCGGTAAGTTGGGTTCCCGCCGGGGCGTACACGAAGATGGCCTGATCCTCATCCTGCACAAAGAGATAGCGAAAATCGGGGTGGAAGTAGGTAACCGTTGCCTCAAAGTCAACCGGCAGTCCTTTGCTTGCATCGGCATTGCTGAGGGCGCGAATCGAGGCAATCGTGGTCAGCGTGCCGGGCTGCGCTATCAGGCCAACCGAAGCCCAGCCGGACAGCAGCACAATTGCGGAAATCAACCGCCTCATGCGGCAGCACCAGACCGTAGCCGGCGTGCATTGCCCCACCCTTGCCAGTCCTCCTCGGCGCCGCGGACCGTGTCCACGACCCCGCCAAGGGATATCGGAAGGCAGCCATCGCTCGGCCTCAGAGCATCGGAATTCCGCATTTCGACATCTTACTCTCAAGTAAATCTGTTTTAATGACCCTTTTGGGGCATGGCAGCACCTCATTGCCGCGCCCAGATCGCCGTTGGAGCTGGACCAGGCTCGACCCGCTCTCGCCATCTTGGCGAAAGCCGGCGCGGGCCAGCTAGATCTCCGCCGCAGGGAGGCTTGTGCGTGACAAATCACACTGAGAACCCCGGAGCTTCTGCTCCGCAGCCACGCATTGGCGCGCAAGCCCGCCCACCGCACCGGATTCGCATCATCGGCGTCCCCCTGGACATGGGCGCCAGCCGCCGCGGCGTTGACATGGGCCCCTCCGCCATGCGCGTTGCCGGCCTTGAAGCCCGCCTGGAGGCGCTGGGCCATCAGGTCACGGATGGCGGCAATATCCGCGTCGAGATCGCCGAAACCCAGGCCTCAGGCAACAAAAGTGCCCGCTACCTGGAGGAGATCACCGAGACCTGCGCGCGCACCGCCGATGCGGTCGTCAACACTCTGGAACAAGGCATCACGCCGCTGGTCCTCGGCGGAGATCATTCCGTCGCCGCGGGTTCGGTCTCCGGCGTGGCCGAGTTCTACCGGCGCAAAGGCGAAAAGATCGGCGTCCTCTGGATCGACGCCCATTCCGACATCAACACTCCCGAGACCTCGCCGTCGGGCAACGTCCACGGTATGCCCCTCGCCGCGCTCCTCGGCCTGGGCCCCGAGCCTCTGGGCAGCATCTACGGCTTTACCCCCAAGATGGCCGCTGAGAACACGGTGCTGATCGGCGTGCGCGAAATCGATGCCGCCGAGCGCGAAAACATCCGCCGCGCCGGGGTCGCCGAGGTCTACACCATGCGCGACATCGACGAGCGCGGCATGAGGGCAGTGATGGAAGAGGCGCTCAAAGCAGCCGGAAACGGCACCGCCGGCTACCACGTCTCGCTCGACATGGACTGGATCGACCCCGAAGACGCGCCCGGCGTCGGCACCCCGGTCCGCGGCGGCGCTACCTACCGCGAAGCCCACCTCGCCATGGAAATCCTCGCCGACGACGGCAGGATGCTCAGCTTCGAAATCGTCGAAGTCAACCCCGTCATCGACGAGCACAACCGCACCGCCGACCTCGCCGTCGAACTCGCCTGCTCGGCATTTGGGAAGAAGATCCTCTAACGGGCACTACACTGGTTGAGAGTCTCGGTTCGCAATCCTCGATCGGTGATCCAAAAGCAAATGGCAAAAAAACTTCGTGTAGGCATTCTCTTTGGCGGCCGCAGCGGCGAGCATGAAGTCTCGCTCCTCTCCGCCGCTTCGGTCCTGAGCGCAATCGACCGCACAAGATTCGACGTCACGCCCATCGGCATTACCAAGCAAGGCCACTGGCTGGCCGCTGCCGACGCCCGCGATCTGCTCGAAGGCGACCAGAGCGCCGTCGCCCGCCGCCTCCGTGCCGGCGGCCCCGAAACCACCCCCGGCGCCAAGCTGCTCCACGAGGGCATCCCCACGCTCTTTCCGCCCGAGCCTGCTCCCGGCTCGCACCCCACAGCAAAAGACGGAAGCAACCTCGTGCCCGCCGCCCCAGAAACTCGCCTGGACGGCAAGTCCCTCGACGTGGTCTTTCCGGTGCTCCACGGCACCTTTGGCGAGGACGGCACCATCCAAGGCCTCTTCGAGCTGGCCGGCATCGCCTACGTCGGTTCCGGCGTCCTCGGCTCGTCGGCCGGCATGGACAAGGACGTGATGAAGCGCCTCTTCGCCAACGCCAAACTGCCCATCGTCAAGCACGTCGCGCTGCTCCGCGCCGATTGGGAAAAATCCCCCCGCAAAGCCATCGCGCAGGTCGAAGCGGCGCTCAAGTACCCGGTCTTCGTCAAACCCGCCAACCTCGGCTCCAGCGTTGGCATCAGCAAGGTTCACAATCGCAAAGAGCTCGGCCCCGCGCTCACCCTCGCCTCTAAGTACGACCGCAAGCTCGTCATCGAAGCCGGCGTGGGCGGAAAGACCCGCCGCGGCGGGCAGGCCGGCAAGGCCCGCGAACTCGAGGTTGCCGTGCTCGGCAACGACTCACCCAGGGCCAGCGTTGTCGGCGAGATCGTTCCCGGCAAGGAATTCTACGACTACGAGGCCAAGTATCTCTCCGAAGGCTCCATCCCGGTGATCCCGGCCAAACTGACCAAGGCGCAGAGCAAGCAGATCCGGGAGATGGCCGTGGCCGCTTTCAAAGCCTGCGATCTCTCCGGCCTCGCCCGCGTGGACTTCCTCATGGAGCCGGACGGCAAGCGCCGCATCTTCGTGAATGAAGTCAACACCATGCCCGGCTTCACCCAGATCAGCATGTACCCCAAACTCTGGGAAGCCACCGGCCTCAGCTACACCAGCCTCGTCACAGACCTGATTGAGCTCGCCCTCGAACGCCACGCGGAGAAGACCCGGACAACCTATAGCCGGGAAGAGTAGAAGAGCAGGGAACAGGGAACAGGGGACAGGGAATAGGGAATAAGGAAGAGGGAAGAGGGAACAGGAAACGCGCCGCCGGTGTCTAACCAAGCAGGGCCAGAGGCGAAAGGAGGGCAGGGATTCGGCAGTCGCTGTAACCAGAGTGCTATTCCCTGTTCCCTGATCCCTGTTCTCTTGCCGTATCCTAGTTCCAAGGAAGATCGCCCATGACCCTGCTCGATGCTCCTGTCTTTGACGAAGCCCGCGAACGCCGCCGCACTTGGATTCTCTCCAGCGCCGCCGGTCTGCTTCTGGTGCTATTTGTGTCCTGGTGGCTGGTGGCCGGCCGCCCCGTAGACTGGCCCTGGAACTGGAACAGCTACCTCCAGGGCAGAATGACGGTGAATGCCTTCCTGACGGCTGTCGAAAAGAACGACCTGCCCACGGCCTACGGCATCTGGCTGCACGACAAAAACTGGCAGCAGCACCCGGCGCAGAGCGGTCCCTACCCGTTCTCCCGCTTCCAGGATGACTGGAGCACCACCAGCCCGGACAACGAGTATGGCGTCATCCAAAGCCACCAGATCGCGCTCGCCGGCATGCACGGCAATGTCCTGCTCGTTGCCGTGTACATTAATGGCCGCAAGAGCAAGGCGCTCAACTTGGCATACGACCCCAAAACGCACACCCTCAGCTTCTCGCCGCCGGGGATCGAACTCTACCTCGGGCCATAGAAGGTGAACCTCCGCGGTGGTCAGCCGCTTTGGAACAGGGCACAACCCGGGGGAACCGGAGCGCCGGAGCGGCGGGGTGCCCTCTGGGCCGGGCCGGGCCGGGCCACGCCGCATCGTGCGCCGGAATTCCCGCATCGGGAGGTCGGCCTTCAGCCCTGAGGTATGCTTTTTCCCGGCATCCAGCCAGGCTTTTGACCGGCCAGAGATCGCCGGAATCTTTCCCCGGACCCTCGCCGGTCGCCCCGCATCGAACAGGCGAGGAGAACACAATGACCCAGAGCACGCACGGCCGGGCTGCGGAATTGCACAACCTGGCAGAACACGCCCACGCCTCCGCTGCTGCCGCCCACGCCAAGGCAGATCATCTCACCGCCCACGAACTCAGCAAACAGGCCCTCGAACACTCCCTGCGCGCCCACAGGTACTCTGAGCAACTCGCCGAGGAGGCGAAACCGCCCGCCAAAGAATAAAAGGCTTGGGTCAACGGGCCTGTGCGGCTTATCCGCCTGCGACTTCCCCGCCCGCCAGCGCTGTCAGCGTGGCCTCCAGGCTGGCCCCGTCTTCCACATTCAGCGCCTTCAGCGCAGGGTCAATCTGCCGCAGCAGGCCGCAGAGCACCTTGGCCGGTCCCACCTCGATAAACAGTTCCGCACCCGCGCCCACCAGAGCCTGCACGCAGTCCATCCAGCGCACCGCCCCGGTGACCTGGCGGATCAGCGCGTCCTGCGCGGCGGTGGCTGTCGTCACCAGGCCGCCGGTGACGTTGGCGGCTACCGGGATGCGTGGGTCGGCCAGCGCCAGCCCGCCCAGCACCCGGGCCACTTCTTCCTGGGCCGGCTGCATCAGCACGCAATGGAACGGCGCGCTTACCGGGAGCATCACGGCACGGCGCGCGCCCTTGGCCTTGCACAGCGCCGATGCTTTCTCCACCGCTGCCAGCGCGCCGGAAATCACCGTCTGCCCCGGCGAGTTCAAATTCGCCGCCTGCACAACCAGCCCCGTCTCCGCGGCAGCTTCCGCGCAGGCCTCGGCCACCTGGGCGGGGTCCAGCGAAAGCACCGCGGCCATCGCGCCCTGCCCGGCGGGAACAGCTAACTGCATCGCCTTGCCGCGAGCCTTCACCGCGCGCACCGCGTCGGCAAACGAGAGCGTACTGGCGGCCACGTGCGCAGACCATTCTCCAAGAGAATGCCCGGCTGCCAGCGCCGGCTCCACGCCGTGCTCGGCCAGCACGCGCCAGGCGGCCACGCTCACGGTCAAAATGGCCGGCTGGGTATTTTCTGTGAGCTTCAGGTCCTCTTCAGGCCCCTCAAAGCAGAGCCGGGAGAGCGGGAAGCCGAGTGCTTCGTCGGCCTCGGCAAAGGTTTGTGCGGCAACGGGGTAGCGCTCCGCCAGTTCGCGGCCCATGCCCACGGCCTGCGAACCCTGGCCCGGAAAAAGAAAGGCTAATTGTTTTTGCATTTCAGTGAGAATTGTAATCTCTTCAACCGCCGGTAAAGTCTGTGTAATGGGACGGCCGGATTCAGTTCCAGCGCTTCTTGTCGTCGGGATCGTCGTCCAGCGGACGGCCTTGGCCGTCAAAGCGGACGGTCCGTCCCTGCGAGCGCATGTACACCTCGAATTTGCGCGATGCGCGGCGGCGCTTCCAGCGGTAATAACGGTTGCGGAAGCCGTACCAGCGCTCGCTGAAGGCAAAGCCGATGCCGCGGCGCGGGGCCAGGCGGATAAAAAGCAGGCCGCCCAGGGCGCCGCCCAACTGGGCAAAGGCGTACATGCGCTGCTGGCCGAAGAGCATGGCGATGGCGATAAGCGCGTAAATGGCCACCAGGTAGCGGGCTTTGATGCCGATGGTGAAGAAGAGCAGAAACTGCGCGTCCCCGTAGAGAGTGCCGATGGCGACCAGCAGGCCGAAGATGCCGCCGATGCAGCCGGCCAGAGGGACCGCTTCACCCCGGTAGCCCAGCGTGCTGCCGCAGGCATAGATGGCCGTCGAGGCGACCGCTGTTCCCAGAACGGAAAAGACGTAGATGCCGGTCACCCAGATCGAATTGTGGTAGTTCTCCAGAAACCCGGCCAGAAACCACAGCGAAAGGAGCTCGAAGAGCGTGCCGACCAGGCCAAGATGGACCAGGCTGTAACTGAACGGCTGCCACAGGGCGCCATGCAAAAACAGATGCGGTTGAAAAGCCAAGGCGGTGAAGAGCCATCCGGCCGCGCCGGGAGACGCAAATTGCGCCAGAAGCAAGGCAAAGTAAGCGCCCAGATTCACCAGCACCAGGCGGCGTGTCGCGCCGAGGAAGTCGGGCAAGGCAAACGGAGTGGAGCCGATTCTGGGCATCTGTCTGTCTCAGGTTAACCTGTGCAAGGGGTGGGTGTCATGGGGGATGGGCCGGACAGCCTGCCGAAGGCCTGCCCGGCCTCGGCTGCCGGTTCGTTTCAGCCAACATGACACGCCGGTGCACGAAAACATGGGCGAAATTCTCCGCCGTTGGAAGTTCCGCTTGCCTTTGTGATCCCTGCCTCTTGACCTGAGGCCGTCTTGTCCCCAAGAATAGCGGTGTCGTGCCGCATGGTTCCGTCATCTTACCAATTGACATGCCGTGGAAAGAGAGGAGGCTGCAATGCCCAACTGCCCTGAATGCGAGAATGAACTAGACGTTGAATTGGATGAAGTGGAAGAGGGCGACGTGGTCGCCTGCGATGAATGTGGTACCGAGTACGAGATCGTCGGCGTCGAGCCGCTGGAACTGGCGCGCGTAGGCGACGATCTGGACGATGACGACGAAGATCTGATCGAAGACGAGGAGGAAGAGTGAGGCTTAACCGCACAAGTTGGACGGCCGGGGTGGTTTTTGCCGCCGTGGCAGCCGGTCTGGTTCCCATGGCGCCCAACGCAGGCCAGGCCGGGCTCGGCTTTGTGCCGGCCACGGCGCACGCGCAAACACTGGGATCGCGCGTTGTCTCCGGTTTTGTCACGGATGAGAGTTCTACTCCGGTTGCCGGCGCTACCGTCTTTCTCAAGAATCTCAAAACCAAATCCATTCGCAGCTTCACCTCCGTCGCCGAAGGCAAGTTCCGTTTTGCCCAGGTGAACATGGCCGACGATCAGGAGCTGTGGGCGGAAAAGGACGGCAAGAAAAGTGCCGTCAAGAGCATCAGTCCCTGGGATACGCGCAAGGAGTTCGAAGTCGAACTGAAGTTGAAGTAGGAGCCAACACGCTGCGGCGCCGCTCTGGGCGCCGCACAGCTTCAGGCATCCAGTTTCTTGATGACCAGCTCGTTAAGCAAAGCCGGGTTGGCTTGGCCCTTGGTCGCTTTCATCACCTGGCCCACAAAAAATCCAGCCATCGTCTTTTTGCCGCCGCGATACTGCTCCACCTGCTTGGGATTGGCGGCGATCACCTGGTCGATCAGTGCCTCAAGCGCCGAGGCGTCGGTAATCTGCTCGGGCTTCTCGCGCGCATAAACAGTAGCGAAATCCTCGCCCTTTTCAAAGCACACGTCGAAGAGCTGCTTTAATTGTTTTGAACTGATCTTGCCCTCGTCCAGCAAATCGGCGGCTTGCACAATTCCGGCCATCGACACCGGCGATTGCTCCTGTTCCAGGCCAAGCGCCTTCAGCCGCCCGCCCACCTCGCTCAGCAGCACGTTGGCCACGCGCCGCGGATTCCGCGCGGTCCTGGCTGCCGCCTCAAAGCGATCGGCAAACTCGCGCGTCGCGGTCAGCGTGAACGCATCCTGGGTGTTCAGCTCGTACTCGGCAATCATCCGCGCCCGCCGCGCCTCCGGCAGCTCCGGGAGCTCCGCTCTCTTGCGTTCCAGGAACTCGCGGGAAACCAGCAGCGGCGGCAAATCGGGCTCCGGGAAATACCGGTAGTCGTGCGCCTGCTCCTTTGACCGCATCGAGTAAGTCCGGCCCTCGTTGGCGTTCCACAACCGGCTCTCCTGCGTCACCCGCCCGCCTGCCTCGATCAACTCAATCTGCCGCTCGATCTCGTACTCCAGCGCCGCCCGCACAAAGCGGAAGCTGTTCACGTTCTTCACTTCCGCCTTGGTGCCAAAGCGCTCCGCGCCTCTGAGACGGACACTTACGTTGGCATCACATCGAAGCGAACCCTCCTCCATGTTGCAGTCGGAAACCCCGCAATACAGCAGAATCTCTTTCAGCCGCGTCAGGTATTCAAACGCCTCATCCGGCGTCCGGATATCCGGCTCGGAGACGATCTCTGCCAGCGGCGTCCCGCACCGGTTCAGGTCCACATAGGTTCGCGTGGCCGAGTCGGCAAACCCATCGTGCAAACTCTTGCCGGCATCTTCTTCCATGTGCAGCCGCGTGATGCCGATCCGCTTCGTCGTCCCCTCCGCCGTCGGCACCTCGATCCACCCATGTTCCGCCAGCGGCTTGTCGAACTGCGAAATCTGGTACCCCTTCGGCAGGTCGGGATAAAAATAATTCTTCCGCGCAAAAATCGACCGCTCCCGCACCGCGCAGTTCAGCGCCAGCGAGGCCAGCGTGGCAAACTCCACCGCCTTGGCGTTCAGCACCGGCAGAGCCCCCGGCAGCCCTAGGCACACCGGGCAGATGTTGGTGTTCGGCGCCGAGCCGAAATGGTTCGCGCAACCACAAAACGCCTTGGTCGCGGTGAGCAGTTGCACGTGAACCTCAAGCCCGATGACAGGCTCGTACTTAGCCATGACTTCAGGCGAAAGCGCGATGGTGACCATATTGGAATTTTAGCGCGAAGCGAAGCAGAACCGTTGCCATGTTCGGCTCCCGCGCCGGGGGGACAACAAGAGGTTAATCAACCAGTAACTGCCGGTTAGGCGGTTAACCGCTCGAATCAAACGCAATCGCACTGTCATGCTGAGCGCAGCGAAGCATCTGCGGTTGCCTTTCCAAACTTCCGCATTGGCGGTGATTCACTCGGGACCCGCTGATGCCCATTAAAGCGTTCGCAGAGCTGACATTGACCCAATCAATTTAGATACTTCGGAAACGTTTTGTAGAACTTCTCCGCCTCGGCGAGCAACCACCCAAAGTATTCTTCCCATTTTTCTTTTGCGTTGAAATCTCCCGGAATTGACACTTTGATCCTGCTCGCCTTCTTCCCCGGAAGCTCCATCCACTCCGCCATTCCGCCAAGATCGCTTTCGATCTGAATCTTGTGTTCCAGCAGCTTCGCGTAAAGCTCTTTATTGTCAGGAATGTAAAGCGCCGTAGCGAAGAGTCCCTTTACCGAATCTATAGTGAGTGAAATGCTAGCCTGGGAGTTCCCGATGCCGATGTTCGTCCAGTGCTGCGGAGACGGCTTTTGAAGTCGAAGCGCAGTCTTCCTCTGGATTGCGAACGCCTTGAATTGAGTCCAAAACTCGAACTGGCCGGCGCTGACCCCGCTCATTGCTTCTTGACTTGTTGACTCCTTTACTGATCTCGCCCAATCGTTCGGTTTGCAGATGATCTCAAAGTGTGGAGCAAATGGTGATTCGTCGATCTGTAGCAGCTCGATCTGAATCAAGTAGAACTCGACATCTTCGTCCGTGTGCTCGTTCAACCAATCGATTGCCTTCCTATGCTCCTCGCGCACATTGCTCACCACCCAAATGGCGATGCTTGCGAGGTGTCCGGAAGCATAGGTAATCAGCTTGCCAAGGTGGTCATGATTCGTGATTTCGAGCTGGTTCTCGATGACGATCTTCTTCTCCGTGGCTTCATCCTCGGCGAGTATGTCCACGCTAAAGCCTCCGCACGCCGCTTCAGTTTCCAACAGCACGATGTCGTAGCCGATTTCGTTACCGAGGAGCCGAAGGCTTTCTTCCTTGGAGAGCCATTTTGTGAAGTCGTTGGCCTCGTGTTTCCATTCTTCCCGAACGTCGACCTTCTTCAGCTTTCCTAAAGCCATCAGAGTTACCCCTACTCCTCTTTCCTGGAGTGATCCTCTTGTGAGGTGATTACTAATGTACGCCCGGTATCCGGGTTTTGTCTTTGAGGGATCGGAAAGCGTCAGGCCCAGACCGCCCCGAGTTGGGCTGTGCCGGCCCCGGGGTTCAGGACCCGAGTTTTGCCTGGTTTGTCGCCAATTCGGAAGTTACTGGTCAATAAACAGCGTCGCCCTCGGCGGGATTCGTGTGAAGCCCGTGGTGCACTGGTCCAGAACAAAACATGGCCGGGCGGACGAAGTCCGATGTGTCCGGCAGTAAATTGCAGACAGACGCACGGCTGGTCGCCTACTCCGTTGGGTCCTCCGCCGTAAACGCCGAGCAGCAAGGCTTTTCCGTCGCGTGGAAGTTCATCAGTTCCAGCCGGATGCCGTCCGGGTCGTACATATTGAACTGCCCCTTGCCGTCCTTGCCCACCTTCGGGTGATCATCGGCCTGAACCCCTGCCAGCCGGTTCGCGTCCTTGAGCATCTTGAAGGCCACGTCCACCGAGAGCACGCCGACTGAGAGATGGTCCAGCACACCGAGCGTATGCTGCGACATCTCCGCCGGAATGCCGGTGCCGGACTTTCCGTGCGTTCCTTCCAGCATGTACTCAATCCAGTCGTGGCTCTCCGGAGTCTGCTGGCTCACCCAGTCCACCACGCTGTCTTTCATGCCGCCCCACCAGTAAGGCCTGAAGCCCAGCAGGTCGCGATAGAAGGTGTCTTCCAGGGCGCGGTCATGCACCAGCATGCCCACATGGATGATGTGGCGGCCGATCACGTTGGGAGCAACAATCGCCTGCGGCAGGTGCGGCGGCTGGACAAACTCCACCTTGTTGCCTTCCGGATCGCGCACCGTAATCCAGGAACTCCCGTCGGCGCCCTTTTCCGTCTTGGCCGGCGTCTTCCAGGTCTTCGCGGCTAGGTACTTGCGCAGTCCCTCCACATCGTCGGTGTTAAAGGCAATGTGGTCCAGACGGTTGATCCCCTGGCCCTCCGGCAGCGGCAGCACCTCCACAAACTGAACGTCGTTGAAGGCGTAGCGAATTCCCTTGGGGTCTTCCGGGTCAGGCAGCTTGGCCGTGCCCATCAGCTCGCGATAGTAGTGGTCCGTGGCCGCCGGGTCTGACGTGTAAACGGCCAGGTGCGAGATACCGGTGATCTTGGGACGTGCCGGCGCGGTTTGGGCCACTGCGATGGCGCTCAGGGCAATGAAACAAGCGGCGGAAGCGGACTTCAGAAACATGCTGCACCTCGATAATTGGGTCCGCTCCACCATAAAACGATTCATCGTGCCGCGCAAGCTGCGAGCGCGCTCAAAGTTCGCGGCTCGCCGTACAATGCCTGCATGGTCCGAATTGCTTTCCGCACTTGCCTTGCCGCTCTTCCACTCTGCCTGGGCCTCGCCGCCGTTGCCCAGCCGCAAATCGCCGCCGCCTCCGCCGCCGATCGCGCGGAAGCCCGCGAGATCTTCAAGCAACTCATCGAGATCAACACCACGGACACGCCCCAGGGCAACGTCACGCTGGGCGCGGCGGCCATGCAGAAGCGCTTTCTCGGCGCGGGCTTTCCCGCCGCAGACGTCCTTCTGCTGGGTTCCGATGCGCGCAAGATGAATCTCGTCGTCCGCCTCCGCGCCGTCTCTCCCGACTCCCGCAAGCCCGTGCTCTTCCTCGGCCACATGGATGTAGTGCAGGCTCTCCGCTCCGATTGGACCACCGACCCCTTCCAATTCGTCGAGAAGGACGGCTACTTTTATGGCCGCGGCACGCAGGACATGAAAGACTCAGACGCGGCCATGGTGGCCACCTTCCTGCGCCTCCATCGCGAGGGATACAAGCCCCGCCGCGACCTGATTCTCGCGCTCACGGCCGACGAGGAGGGCGGCAAATTCAACGGCGCCTCCTGGCTGGTGCGGCAGCATCGCGAGCTGGTCGACGCGGCTTACGTCATCAATCCGGACGCAGGCGGCGTCGAGTTGGATCACGGCCGCGCGGTGGTGGCCGATGTCGAGGCCACTGAGAAGGTCTACTCCGATTTCCAGGTAACGGCCGCCAATCGCGGTGGACACAGCTCGCTTCCCCGGCCGGACAATGCCATCTACGAGCTGACCACAGCCCTCAACAAGCTCGCCGCGTATACCTTTCCCTTCGAGATGAACCAGGTCACGCGCACTTATTTCACCAACCTGGCCCGGCAGGAATCGAGATCGACAGCAGCGGATTTCCAGGGCGTTCTGGCCTCGCCGCCTGACTTGGCCGCTGCCGCGCGCCTCTCCGCCGAGCCCAGCTTCAACGCCAACTTCCGCACCACCTGCGTCGCCACCCGACTGGCCGCCGGCCACGCCAACAACGCGCTGCCGCAGACCGCGCAGGCCAACGTCAACTGCCGCATCTTTCCCGGCCACTCGCCGGAAGAGATCCGTCAGCAGTTGATCGCCCTCTTCGCCGACGCCAAACTCACCGTCAAGTACGTCTCCGACGCCGGCGAGGCGGCCGACACCGCCCCGGAAAGAAAAGCCATGGTCCCGCCGGCGCCGATTGCTGAAGTCTTTGCCCCGCTCACCCGGATCACGCAGCAGCTTTGGCCGGGCACGCCGGTGACGCCGGTCATGGAGAACGGAGCTTCCGACTCCATCTACTTTGCCCAGGCCGGCATCCCCTGCTACGGCTACTCCGCCATTGCCCTGGAACGCGAAGACGACCGCGCTCACGGTCGGGATGAGAGGCTCCCGGTCGATTCTTACCTTAAGTCGCTGGATTTCTTCTATGCGTTTATGAGGGCCGTCGGCGGGGAATGAATGAACCCCCCGTTCGCCCCAAGAGAGGCAACAGACAGGCAACTTGGCGGGAAACGCTGCATACTGCCGTGCCCCAGACCGCGGCGCCGAGATCTGGGGCACTCGATTCTCTGGTGAATCCGAAACCGTTTACTTGGCCGCGGTTCCCTGGTCCGGTGAGGAGAACTTGCGAATGTAGAGGATCAGGTTCCAGACCTGGTCGTTCTTGGCGCGGCCTTCAGCCTCCGGCGGCATCTTGTCCTTGCCGTTGCGGATGGCGTTGAACAACTCCTGGTCGTCTCTGCCGGCCAGCGTCTTCGCGTCGCTCCAGTCCCCAAGCTTCAAACCCATGTCCTTGGCCAATTCGGTCTGGCCATTGCCGTTGTCGCCGTGGCACATGGCGCAGTCCTGGTTATACAGCCTCTTCGCGTCAGCCTGCGAAGCAGCCGTCGCCTTCACTGGGTTCTTGGCAGCGTCCTGAGCCATTGGCTTCGGTGCCGGCATAAACAACAACAGAGCTACCGCGGTAAGCAGCGTCATCGGTCTCAGCATTGCAGCCTCCTCACATGCGGATACACCAAACAGCGCACCACGCAAATGGAAAAATTTGGTCGCCCGAATTATAGGCCAATTTGGGCTTTATCTGCTGCATGAACATCAGGCCGCCGGCTGAGACGTATGCTGCTGGACCGTACAGGCCGGAAAACCAGCGAAACGGTGGGTCGGAAAGCATAAGCGGCTGCCGGCGAAATGACTGCCTGTCACCGCCCTGCCGGCCGCCACCGGGAGCCGAACGTCAGCGGAGACGATCCGGTGTGCTTCCGGATATAGTAGTTGGCGCCGAACTTCAATCCTTTCAGGCAGAAGCGCTCACAAGACTGCTTCCTTTGCCCGCTGCCAATGGGCGTCTCCCGGCCGTCGTTTACCCGGAAGGAAATGCCGCAAACCAACCGGGTGAGCGGCGATTCCGGAAGGAACTCCTCAGTCTCTAGGGTTGCCGGCACGGCAAAATTCTGGCGGTTCGTCCCAAGGGGCGCTTTGACACCGAAATGCTCGGCGATGGTCCTGCGGCCCCTGTCGCCTCTGGCCCGTGACTGTTGCGAATCCCCACCACGGTTGCAGGCGCGCATTCTGGACGGCGAGTGCACGTTTGCGGATGGAGTCCAGCGCTCATCCGCGCGCGCCCCCGCTGCTAAACTGGCATCACATGATTCTCCCGTTCGTCCGCGAAATCTTCGCGGAGCTGGAGCACTCTTCGGGTTTTGAACGCGTACGAAGGCACCTCAGCCTTGGTGCGGGGCGGAGACGTGTCTCTGGCCTCACCGCAACGGCGCGGGCCATTTACCTTCCCCTGATGGCGCGGGCCGCCAAGCAACTTGCAGTCGTGGTCGTGGCCGACAACAAAGCTGCCGAGGCGCTCGAACCCCTGCTCAAAGCCGGCTGCGACCTCACCGGCGCCGTGGACCCCGCCCAGGTCGTCCGCCTTCCCGCCCACGACGTCCTTCCCTTTGAAAACCTCTCTCCCCATCCCGACGTGCAGGAGCAGCGCGCCGCCGCGCTCTTCAAACTGGTCACCGGCGCGGTTTCCATCCTCATCGCCCCGGTTGAAGCGGCGGCCCTCAAGCTCTTTGACCGCGACTACTACGCCGGCCTGGCCGTGACCCTGCGGCGCGGCGAAGAAGTAGACGTCGAGGTGCTCACCAGCCACCTGGCCAGCGTCGGCTACACGCAGATGGATCTCGTCGAAATGCCCGGCCAGTTCACCCGCCGCGGCGGCATCCTCGATGTCTACTCGCCCGAATCCGACCGCCCCGTCCGCATCGAGTTCTTCGGCGACGAAATTGAAACCATCCGCAAGTTCGATCCCGAGACGCAGCGCTCCCAATTCGGCCTCGACGAAACGCAGCTTCTTCCGCTCACTGAAACCCCAGTCACCGAGCATCTGCTGGCCGCCGTCCATGCCCGCCTCAGCCGCCAGCGGCTCGAAGGCGAAGAGGCTGAACTCTCCGCCGAGGCCGCTGCCGCCGGTGTCAGCGTCTTTCCCGGCTGGGAGTTCTTCAGTTGTGTTGCCGGCGCCGAAAAGTCCCTCCTCACCCTGTTGCCCAAGTGCGCGCTCTTCATTGAAGAGCCGGCCATGGTGCGCAACCAGATCGACCGTTGGTGGAACAAGGTCGAGCAGCGCCACGAGCGCTCCGGCATCGGCTCGCTCATCCGCCCTGAAGACATTTACCTGCGCCCAGAAGTTCTCCAGGCCGCGCTCGAAGCGCACATGGGCCTCGATCTCGATCAACTCGGCGTCGTCGATGTGCTCGACCAGGACAACACACTCGGCGAAATTGAACTGAACACGCGTCCCACGCTCCGCTTTCACGGCTCCATTCCCGCGCTCACTGAGCAGTTGCGCACGCTCATCGCCGCGGAAACCCGCACCGTGCTGGCCGCGCCCAACCAGGGCGACGTCGAGCGCCTCGCCACCGTGCTCCGCGAGTACCAGATTCCTTACCGGCTTGGCAGCCGCGCCACCCATCCCGGCGGCGAAACCGTACTCGACGAAGCCAGCTACATGGCCGGCGATCTCCGCGTCCCCGTCATCGTGCGCACACCCTTCTCCGCCGGCGTCAGCTTCCCCGACTCCAACCTCATCCTCTTCGGCGCCAACGACCTCTCCGACGACGCCGACGTCGCCGCCCGTCCCGAGCCCAAGCGCTCCAAGACCGCGGCCTTCGTCTCCGACTTCCGCGATCTCACCGTCGGCGATTACGTCGTCCACGTCGAGCACGGCATCGCGCAATACCAGGGCCTCAAGGAAATCGTTCAGGATGGGCTCTCCGTCGAATTCATGATTCTCGAGTTCGCCGAGGCCGCAAAGCTCTACGTTCCCCTCACGCGCCTCGACCTCATTCAGAAGTACCGCTCCACCGATGCCGGCCCCGCGCCGGTCCTCAATCGCCTCGGCTCCCAGCAGTGGGCCAAGACCAAGGCCCGCGTCCGCAAGGCCATGCAAGACATGACCGCCGAGCTATTAAAGCTCTACGCCGAGCGCGAAACCGTCACGGGCACCGCCTTCTCCAAAGACAACGAATTCCAAAAAGAATTCGAAGGCTCCTTCGACTACAACGAGACCGACGACCAGCTCTCCGCCATCCGCGCCATCAAGTACGACATGGAATCCACCATGCCCATGGACCGCCTTCTTTGCGGCGATGTGGGCTATGGAAAAACCGAAGTCGCCATGCGCGCCGCCTTCAAGGCCGTTCAGGACGGCAAGCAGGTAGCCGTACTCACGCCCACCACCATCCTCAGCTTTCAGCACTTCGAAACCTTCAAGAAGCGCTTCGCGCAGTTCCCCATCAACGTCGAGATGATCTCCCGCTTCCGCACCGCGAAAGAGCAGAAAGACATCGTCGCGCGCGTTGAAACAGGCAAAGTAGATATCCTCATCGGTACCCACCGCCTGCTTTCGAAAGACATCGTTTTTCAGGACCTGGGCCTTCTGGTTGTCGATGAAGAGCAGCGCTTCGGCGTCCGCCACAAAGAGCGCCTTAAACAGATGCGCAAGGAGATTGACGTGCTCGCCATGAGCGCCACGCCCATTCCCCGCACTCTCCACATGTCGCTCGTCGGCCTGCGCGATATGAGCGTCATCGAGACCCCGCCCAAGGATCGCATGGCTATTCAAACCGTCGTCGCCAAATTCGACGAGAAGATCGTTCGCTCCGCCGTCGAGGTCGAGCTGGAGCGCGGCGGCCAGGTCTACTTCGTCCACAATCGCGTCGAATCCATCTACGAAATCGCCTCGCGCATTCAGGAACTCGTCCCCGGCGCGCGCGTGGCCGTGGGCCACGGCCAAATGGGCGAAACCGAACTCGAGCGCGTCATGCTCGCCTTTATGCGCCACGAGTACGACGTCCTCGTCGCCACCACCATCATCGAAAACGGCCTCGACATCCCGCTGGCCAACACCATCCTCATCAACCGCGCCGATCGCCACGGCCTCAGCGAACTCTACCAGCTCCGCGGCCGCGTGGGCCGTTCCAATCGCCGTGCCTACGCCTACCTGCTCATCCCGCCGGAAAACGAACTCACCGAGATCGCCCGCCGCCGCCTCGCCGCGCTCAAGGAGTTCAGCGACCTCGGCGCCGGCTTCAAAATCGCCGCGCTCGACTTGGAACTCCGCGGCGCGGGCAACATGCTCGGCGGCGAGCAAAGCGGCCACATTGAGGCGGTCGGCTTCGAACTCTACACCTCCATGCTTGAGGCCGCGGTCAAGGAGATGAAGGGCGAGTCGAGCGAAGAGCGCCCCGCCACGCAACTCAGCCTCGGTATCGCCCTGCGCATTGACGAGAGCTATGTGCCGGAAGAAAACCAGCGCCTCCGCCTCTACAAAAAAATCGCAGGATCGACCAGCGAGGCGGCCGTCGCCGAGGTGCGCGCCGAAATGGAAGACCGCTATGGCCCGCCGCCCGACGCCACCGTTTACTTGTTAGAGGCCGCGCTCGTCCGCCTCGAATGCGAACGCATGGGCATCGCCCAAATCGATCGCAAGCGCTCCGAAGTCCAGATTCGATTCATGGAAAACGCCGCCGTCGATCCCCAGCAGTTAATGCGATTGGTCGCGCGCAACGCCAAGCGCGGCGCGCAGTTCACGCCCCAGGGCCTGTTGAAGTATCCTTTGGCTGCCACGCGCAGCGACGAAGTCCTGCTTGAGATTCACGAACTGCTCGCCCAACTGGCGCCCGCGCCGGTCGGCGCATAAGAGCGCCAACCTCAAACAAGAGAGGCAAAATGAAACCAGTTTTCGCGTTGCTTGCCATGGGAGCTTGTATGTCTTCTGCCATCACCGGCCATGCCGCCGGCCCCGACTGGAAACAGCAGTTCCAGAAAGCCTCCGACGAGTACTTCGACCAGGTGTACTTTCCCTACGGCCCCACCGCCGCAACCCAGGTCGGCTATCACCAGTACGATGCGCAGTTGGAGAATTACTCCCGCAAAAGCATCGATGCCGAAATCGCCGCGCTCAAGACCTTCGAAAAGCGAATCGCCGCTATCCATCCGGGTCCTGGCCCGGCTGACTTTGTTCCCCGCAGTGACCGCGAGATCGTCCTCGGTAACATCCGCTCCGCGGTGCTGACCCTGGAAACGATTCGCCCCTGGGAGAAGAACGCTGACAACTACTCCAGCACCTGCGCCAACGCCGCCTATGTCCTGATGGAGCGCAAATTCGCCCCTCCAGACGACCGCCTCCGTTCGCTCATCGCGCGCGAAAAGCAGATGCCCGCGCTGCTCAACGAAGCGCGCGTCAACCTCAAGAACCCGCCTCACATCTATACCGAAATCGCCATCGAACAACTACCCGGCATCGTCAGCTTCTTTCAGCACGACGTCCCCCTCGCCTTTGCCGACGCCAAAGATCCCGCCCTCAACTCTGAATTCGCCCAAACCAACGCGGCCGTAATCGCTGCCCTCAACAGCTATCTCGCCTGGCTCAAGGCCGACCTCCTGCCCCGCTCCAACGGCGACTTCCGCATCGGCGCGGAAACATTCCAGAAGAAGCTCGCCTACGACGAAATGGTCGATATCCCTCTCGACAAGCTCCTCGAAATCGGCTGGGCCGACCTGCGCAAGAATCAGGAGCACTTCAAACAAGTCTCAAAGGAACTGGAACCAAACAAGGAACCCAGCGCCGTCCTCGAAGAACTCGGCGAGAATCATCCCGCCCCCGGCCAACTGCTTGACGCCTTCCGCGCCACCTTCGACGGACTGGCCGCCTTCATCCGCACCCATAACATCGTCACCATCCCCTCCGACATTCGCCCCATCGTCGAAGAGACGCCGCCCTTCATGCGGGCCACGACCTTCGCCAGCATGGACACGCCGGGCCCGTTCGAAACTCACGCCACCGAAGCTTATTTCAACGTGACGCTGCCCGACCCCTCCATGAAGCCCGAAGAGGTCGAGGGCTTTATGCACTCGTTCAACATCGGCACGGTCATCTCCACTGCCGTCCACGAAGCCTATCCGGGCCACTACATCCAGTTCCTCTGGCTGCCCCAGGCCCCCAGCCGCGTGCGCAAGCTGCTCGGCGCAAACACTGACGTCGAGGGTTGGGCTCATTACACGGAGCAAATGATGCTCGACCAGGGCTACGGCCAGCCCGGCGCGGGCGCCAAGGACGAACGTGAATCCAAATTCCTCCGCCTCGGCCAGCTCCAGGATGCCCTTTTGCGCAACGCGCGCTTCATCGTCGGTATTCAGATGCACAGCGGCAAGATGAGCTTCGACGAAGCGGTTGCGTTCTTCCAGAAAGAAGGCTACCAATCGAAGGAGACAGCGGTCGTTGAGACCAAGCGCGGCACAAGCGACGCAACCTATCTCTACTACACGCTCGGCAAGCTGGAGATCATGAAACTGCGCACCGACATGCAGAAGAAGCAGGGCGCTGCGTTCTCGCTCGAACAGTTCCACAACGACTTTCTGCGCCAGGGTTTTCCGCCCATCAAAATCGTACGCGAGGCAATGCTGGGCGACGACTCGCCGACGCTCTAAGCGAAACCCGGAGCGCCATCCATGGACCAATCCGAGACGAGGGAGAAGGAATGAGCAACCAAGTTCGCAAAGCAGTCTTTCCCGCCGGTGGCATGGGTACGCGCTTTTTGCCGGCCACCAAAGTCATCCCAAAAGAAATGCTGGCGCTCGTCGACAAGCCCATCATCCAGTACGGAGTCGAAGAGGCCGTTGCCTCGGGCATTGAGCACATCATCTTCGTCACCGGCCGTGGCAAAGGCGCCATGGAAGACCACTTCGACATCAGCTACGAGCTGGAAGCGACGCTGGAAAAGAAAGGCAAAACAGAGCTGCTGGCCCTCTCGCGCCGCATCTCGTCCATGGCCCGCATCAGCTACGTGCGCCAGAAAGAGCCGCTCGGCCTGGGCCACGCCGTCCTCTGCGCCAAGGACCTGGTGGGCGACGAGCCCTTCGCCGTCATCCTGCCCGACGATGTGATCGATGCCGAGGTTCCCTGCCTCAAGCAGATGATTGCCGTCTTCAATGAGCGCGGCGGCTCGGTCCTGGCCACGCAGACCGTCGAAGGCCCCGGCATCAGCGCCTACGGCGTCCTCGCCGGCTCGCAGGACCCCGTGAACAAGCGCATCTACAACTGCACCGGCATGATCGAGAAGCCGAAGTTTGAAGAGGCCCCATCCACGCAGGCCATCATCGGCCGCTATCTGCTCACGCCGCGTGTCTTTGCGTTGCTTGAGCAAACCAAACCCGGCGCCATCGGCGAAATCCAGCTCACCGACGGCATCAAGGCCCTGGTCAAAGAAGAGAAGGTCTTCGGCTACACCTTCGAGGGCAAGCGCTTCGACGCCGGCGACAAATCCGGTATGCTCGAAGCCACCGTCGAGTTCGCACTCAAGCGCAAAGATCTCGGGCCCAGGTTTCGCGAGTTCCTCAAGGGGCTCAGCCTGTAGAGCGGCGTTAGCGGTGCTGGCAAAGTTAGCTCGAAGAAAACTCCGCGATCTCCGCTAACACGCCCGCCGCGGCGGACGGCTAACTCCGCCGCCTCACGCCTTCCACTTGATATTGCATCCGATCGAGGGCCGCTGATCTTCAAGCGGCGGTTTGCCGGCCAGCGCTGTGTCGATCGCCGCGCGCAGATCTTCGCCGCTGATTGCAACGCCGTTGCCCGGCCGGCTCCGGTCGAACTCCCCGCGATACACCAGCTTGAAATCTCCGTCAAAGAGGAAAAAGTCCGGTGTGCAGGCCGCCTTGTAGGCGTGTGCCACGGCCTGCGTCTCATCGTACAAATACGGAAATGCAAAGCCCAGCGTCTGCGCCTGCCTCTTCAGGCTTGCGGGACTGTCGTCCGGATGCGTGCTCACGTCGTTGCTGCCGATGGCCACAATGCCCAGCGGCTTGCCGGAGTAGTCGGCGCCCACAGCCGCAAGCCCCTTCTCAATGTGCTTTACATAAGGACAGTGCGCGCAGATGAACATCACCAGCAGCGCCTTCGAGCCGCTGAAGTCGTCGCGCCGCACGGTCTTGCCCGTTACCACATCGGTCAGCGCAAAATCCGGCGCCGTCGTTCCCAGTTCCAGCATCGTGGACTCAGTAAGTGCCATTGCTTCCCCCCAATTCGTTCTTCCCATACCAACATACTCAGCTAACTCTACCGCATGCTAAAACAGCGGCGTCTGCCGCCTCGGCATCGTCAGCCCAAAATGTTCATACGCCAACCGCGTGGCCACGCGCCCCCGCGGTGTGCGGTCCAAAAACCCAATTTGAATGAGGAAGGGCTCGTAGACCTCCTCCAGCGCGTCCTGTTCCTCGGCCAATGTCGCGGCCAGCGTGCTCAGGCCCACGGGTCCGCCGTCGTATTTCTGTATGATGGCCAGCAGCAGCCGCCGGTCAATCTCGTCGAACCCGTGTGCGTCCACTTCCAGCAGGGTCAGCGCGGCATTCGCCGTCGGCCGATCGATCACGCCACTCCCGCGCACTTGCGCGTAGTCCCGCACCCGGCGCAGCAGCCGATTGGCAATGCGCGGCGTCCCGCGGCTCCGCAGCGCAATCTCCGCCGCTCCATCCTCGTCGATGGGAATCTGCATCACCTCGGCCGAGCGCTCGACAATGAAGCGCAGTTCTTCCTCCGTATAAAACTCCAGCCGCAGCAGAATCCCAAAGCGCGATCTCAACGGAGAAGAGAGCAGCCCCGGTCGCGTTGTCGCCCCGATAAACGTGAACGGCCGTATCTCCATCACGTGCGTCCGCGCCGCCGGCCCCTGCCCGATGATGATGTCCAGCTTGTAGTCCTCGAGCGCCGTGTAAAGCTTCTCCTCCAGCACCGGCTGCATGCGGTGAATCTCGTCCAAAAACAGCACCTGCCGCTCCCGCAGGTTGGTCAAAATCGCCGTCAGGTCGCCCTGAATTTGCAGCGCCGGCCCGGAGGTCTGCTGAAAGCCCACATCCAGTTCGTTGGCAATGATCGTGGCCAGCGTCGTCTTCCCCAGCCCCGGCGGCCCGAACAGCAGCACGTGGTCTAGAGCCTCGCCTCGCGACTTTGCCGCCTCCAGCGCAATCGCCAGTTGCTCCTTGGCCTTCGACTGCCCAATGAACTCGCCCAGCCACCGCGGCCGCAGTTTCAGCTCAAAACCCTGCTCTTCGTCAGCGCGCGAGGCGCTCACCAGCCGTTCCGGAGTGTTGTCGTGCGCAATCGCCATGCTGAGGAGAAGTGTAGCGGTCCAGGGTTGCCCCTGCAACCGGCGTGAAAAGTCAGCCCTCACGACGGAAGGCAAATAATCCCTGCCACAAGCTTGTAATGAAAGCCCTCGAACGGCTCACTCAGGCTCACGGTAAGCAGCGTGTTGGGGTGCTTGCCACCGCAAAGCGTTGCGTGCGGATGGATTCCAGCAGGCAACAGATGGAGCGTTTCGAGCCATGCAGGATCGGTTACTGCCAAATCGTACCGGATGCGCCCGACGTGCCCAAGACGAAAGAGTGCCCGGTTCTTACGCTTGCCGTTCTCCTCACGAATCCACCACCACAGGTCGTCAGGACGTACGATCCCAAGCGAGCAAAGCGCCGCGGTCTTCTCAAACTTCTTCGCGTAAACCCGATCGCAGTATCCTTGTAATACGACAGGGTCCTTCGTCACGTAGTCGGCAAGAAATCGACCGTCGCCCGGCCGGTCGAAGCGCCGGACAGGCGCCCACGGCTTCCCGCTGATATACACATCCTCCGGGTGAGAATTGGAACTGCACTTCTCGCCGAGTTCGGCCTCGAACACATCCAGCAGGGCGGCCTCTCTGCCGTCCGGGAAGCAGGTTTCCGCCCGCGTCAGGCACCCGGGAACCTTTCTGCCCACAAGCCGGACCCACTTCTTTGAAACAAGGCTGATTCCGGCCACACAGCGATGCTCGTGCTTGTAGGAGTTAGCAAGGCAGACGATCCGGTCGAGGCCCATGGAATTGGACTCACCTTCAGCATGTGAATTAAAGATGAAGGATTGTTACACCGTTCCAATGCCGTTGTAAATACTCGAGAACCAGCCGCCGATGGCAATGCTCCGCAGTGGGTTCGCTGCAAAGTAAAACCGTCTTTTGCGTGAAGCTCTCCTTATCGATAGTGGACTCGACTCGCCTCGAAGCGATCAAGGCAATAAACTCCTCTTCGTAAGCGCCCCAATCGCCCTTTCGCTTCTTATACGCATCAAGCATCTCCTGCGTCGGCGCGAGTAATGGCTCGTGCTCATAAACAGCGCCACATATCTCGCGGAGAAAGTAAGCCAGATCGGCTTGCTTTGCGAATCCGGCAAGCTGCGAGGTGTTATTCAGCCGTACATCGAGCAGGCGCTCAATGCCGTGAGCCTTCAGTGTGCCGAAGAATTCGCTGGCGCACTTTTGGGTAAAACCGATGCTGTAGATCTCCATTGATCCTCGTCCATTTCCGCGAAGAGCGCCGGTTGCGCGCCAATCAGCGGTTTCCCGGCCTCCGCGGCAACCGCCTCGTCGGTCTCCAGCCGCCCATCGCCGCGAATGTGCAGCATGGTGTGGCCGCGCTCGGTAAGCACACGCCCAATCAGCAGGCGGCGATGGCAATGAGCGGGGTCCTCTTCGCCGCAAACCAGGGCCACGCGAAAGCGCTCCATGCCCGTCTCAAGGCGGCTGATTGCTGCCTTGAAACGCTCGTCGTTGCGCAGACGGCTATAGAGCACACGGCCCTTCGCGTCGTAATAAGCAGCATTTGCTGGACGGCCTCCCAGCTCTTCGCCGAGAAAGATGTATCGGATTCCCGCTTGCTCCAGCGACCGCTCGATCAGTCCCTTGTCAAATTGCGGCACGTATTTCGAGTAAGGCGAGCTGCGCGTATCCACCACGACCTCGACCCCGTGTTGGCGCACCAGAGCAAGCCACGCTTCCATCTCATGGTTGGAGTGACCGAGAGTGAAAAACTGGCTCATGCGCCTGCCCTTGCCAAGGAGAATAGCACTTTGGCTCAATACCGGCGTCTGCGGAAATTCGGACGTATGCAGCCTTCGTGACCCGGAATGGAACACCCGGCGATCACATCCGCGAATCCCCCGTCGGCATATACCGCTTGTCAATCGCGTGCCCAAAGGCCAGCAGGTTTCCGTCCGGCGCCAGCAACAGCAGTTCCCGCTGGCCGTAGTGCTTGTCCGCCGGCCCATGGACATCGCCCTCGGGCAACTGGTCCAGCTTCGGCTTCAGCTCGGCGTAGAGCCGGTCCACATCCTGCACGTCAATGTAATACGCAAACCGCCGCGTTCCCGGCGGTGCGGCATCCTTGCCCGTCTGCTGCCAGATCCTGAAGCCAACCGTTTCGCGCTGCACATAGGCGTAATCCGGCGCACGGTACTGCACTTCAAAACCAAGCAGGCCCACAAAGAAGGCCAGTGCCTTTTCCAGGTCCTCGACAATCAGAAACGGCGTCACCTGGATGAAGTTTGGCGTGAAATGAGGTGTGGGGTTAGCCATGTTCCTCTCCCTGGGGCCACTCCTTACAAGCCGTTTGGCGTCAGGTTAGCACAGCCCGTCCGGAAAGAGCCGTCGATTGCGGAAAGCGAGGCGTGGGACGGGTAAGCGAAATGCAGCCCAAGCCGTTTAGACTGGTAAGGTTCCATTAAGTCCGATGACCCACCGTTTCGGAATCCTTCGCCGTTTCCGCTTCAACCTGCCGCAGCGCATTGCGGCCGGATTGCTGGCGCTGTTTCTCATCCAGGGCCTTTGGCTCACCAGCCGCCAAACCCTCTCCGATCGCGATTACCAATACGCCCGCTGCGGACGCGAGATGTGGGAGCGGCCCTCGCTGCTGGCCGGCTACTTTACCACCTGCGGCAACATCCACGACGGCATTCTCGCCTACCGCCTCGCCGGCCTGCCGCTGACGCTGAACCTGCTCGCCCAGGGCGCCATGGATCACTTCCGCAAGCCCGAAGACCGGGTTGTGCAGACCCCCGGCGAATTAAGCGCCTGGGAACTGCGACACCAGCTTACCCACGTCCTCCTGCTGCTGCGGCTGCCATTCCTGCTTGCCGGGTGCCTGCTGGGCGGCTGCCTCTGGTGGGTTACGCGTCGCCTCTACGGCAACCTGGGCGGCTACACCGCTTTGGCGCTCTACTGCTTCTCGCCCGCCATCCTCAAGGCCTGCGCAGCCCCCAGCCCTGAAGTCCTCGCCGGCCTCGGTGTCTACGGCGGCGTCTACACCTGCATCGGGGTAGCCCACGCCATGCAGGGCCCAGCCGCACGCTGGAGGCCGCGCATCCTTCTGCTCATGGCAGCCTTTGGCCTCGCAGCCGCCTCTCACATCGCGGCGTTGCCCGTCACGGCCCTCCTGGGTTTGGTGCTCATGCTGTGGATCGCCGAAGGCCGCAGAAGCCAGATCCTGCCCGTCATCCTTTTGGCCGTCGTCGGCGCGCTGGTCCTGGTCTTCGCCTGCTACGGCTTCTCGCCAGACGCCTTCAGTTACCTCTTCCGCTCGGCAGCCGGATTCCTGTCGGTCTCTCTCGACCCCGCTCGCCGCTTCTTCACCGCGCTGCCCAACGCCGGCATCACGCTGGCCACCGCCGCCGCCGCAGTCCTCTTCCTGGGCCTGCGCAAGTCATGGTACTTCGGCAACGTAACTCCGTTGCTTTGCACTTTGGCCCTCATGCTACTGGTCACAACCGGCGCTCCCGCCGCCCCGTGGCTCTGGGCGCTCCCGTTCCTCTTTACCTTTGTTGGCGGCGTCTTTGCCGACGCCTACGAAGGCCCTCGCGGCCGCCTCGCCTTGGCCGCCGCCGGAGCGATCGTCCTGCTCCAGGGACTCTTCTGCGTCCTGAGTTTGCCGGGACTACTGTAAGCGAGCAGGATGGGGGCGGATGATGTCTTTCGAAGATTCAATCCAAATTTCAAAGCTTCTTGAACCAATGGGTGCCGGAATTCGGGTTTTCCCAATGCTGGCCATTATGAGAAGTTCGTAATAGCAAAAGAGGGCAATATGACCGGATGGAGAGACCCCAAGAACCCTACAGATATGCCAAAGGCAGTGCGGCTACGAGACCGAGCAGGAAACTTCAAGGCAAAAGCAGACGCGCTGTTGCGGGAAGCTGATGCGTTGCTTGCCGAGGCGGAGGCATTAGTGGCAGCAGAAGAAGATCAAGAATCGCATTCTGTGACCCCTCACTAATTATCGCTGTGTTTTGCCAAGTATATTATGACCAAAAAGAGGATAAGAATGCCCTTGAAGACATTAGGCGTTCGAGAGCATAATGAGGACGGACCGTGGCAAGTTCGCTTTCACGATGAGTTCTTCAAGGAGTTTGGAGCTTGGTCCGAGGTGGTTCAGGATGCAGTCCTCAGTTCGCTCGGAAAGTTGCGGATGTTCTTGCCTTCCCTTACGGCCAGCTATAGATACTCTCAAGGGGTCCGGCTATCCGAAGATGAAGGAACTTCGCGTGGATGCAGAGGGCGGAGTTTGGCGAATAGCATTTGCCTTCGACCCAAAGCGGAGGGCTATTTTGCTGACGGGCGGAAACAAGACCGGCATCCCAAAGGACCGGATTTACTCGACGCTGATGCGAGTTGCCGATGCGAGGTATGGACAGCACTTGAAAACCATCGGTGCGGAACGGGGCAAGGAATGACGGTCTCACTTGAGGAAATCCTCCAGGCGCTTCCCGAAGAGCGCCGCCGGCGGATCGAGCAGAGGTCGGCGGAGATGATCGCCGAAGAGCTAACCCTGCGCGAAGTGCGCCGCCTGCGCAAGCTCACCCAGACCCGGCTCTCCAAGAAGCTCAAAATCGGCCAGGAGGGAGTCTCGCGCATCGAAAAGCGCTCGGACCTCTACATTTCCACTTTGCGGAGCTATGTGGAGGGTGTCGGCGGCAAGTTGTCAATGATGGTGGAATTCCCCGACCAGCCCCCGGTGTTTCTGGCCGGATTGGGCGGCGGCGAAGGGGGAAAGAAGGGCAAAAAGAAAGCCGGAAACGGCACCAAGCCCAAGGCCAAAACCCGTCGCGCCGCGTGAGCCGCTGCCGGCCGCCGAATGGCCCCCTCAATGACCCGATAAAATCAACCAAAATAAGGACTTATTTCCACCGCGCAGCCTTGCCCCAACCGCCCCGTAAAGCGTAAAATAGAACCACAGCCCGCGGACCCCGGCCCCACTTTTTCCTTGCCTCTCTGCCGCCTTCCACCGGGCCACGAAAACCCTTATGGCAGACGACCAGAACCCCCAGCTCCCTCTCGATGGCGGCACGCCGCCCAATAGCGGCACCAACCTCATCCCCATCAACATCGAAGAGGAGATGCGCCGCTCTTATCTCGACTACTCCATGAGCGTCATCATCGGCCGCGCCCTCCCCGATGCACGCGACGGCCTCAAGCCCGTCCATCGCCGCGTCCTCTACACCCTCAGCGAGATGGGCCTCGAGTACAACAAGAAATACACCAAGTGCGCCAAGGTCGTCGGCCAGGCTATGGGCGTCTACCATCCCCACGGCGACTCTGCCATCTACGACACCCTCGTCCGCATGGCCCAGCCTTTCTCGCTGCGCTATCCCCTCGTCGACGGCCAGGGCAACTTCGGCTCCGTTGACGGCGACCCGCCCGCCGCCATGCGTTACACCGAGTGCCGCATGATGCGCATCGCCGGCGAGATGCTGGCCGACATCGAGATGGAAACCGTCGACTTCACGCCCAACTACGACGAGTCCACCTTCGAGCCCACCGTCCTGCCCACGCGCATACCCAACCTCATCGTCAACGGCTCCAGCGGCATTGCCGTCGGCATGGCCACCAACATTCCGCCGCATAATTTGACAGAGGTCGTCAACGCCGCCATCGCGCTGGTCAAGGATCCCAACGCCGGCCTCGCCGAAGTCCTCAAGCATGTGCAAGGCCCAGACTTCCCCACCGGCGGCTTCCTCTACGGCAAGTCCGGCATTCCCCAGGCCTACAAAATCGGCCGCGGCCGCTTCATGATGCGCGCCCGCGTCGCCACGGAAAACCTGACCAAGGAAAAACAGGCCATCATCGTCACCGAGATTCCTTACCAGGTCAACAAGTCCAAGCTCATTGAGCGCATCGCCGAGCTGGTCAACGAAAAAATCGTCGACGAAATCGGCGACGTGCGCGACGAGAGCGACCGCGACGGCATGAGAATCGTCATCGAGCTCAAGCGCGGCGCACAGCCTGAGATCGTGCTCAACCAGCTCTACAAGCACACACAGATGCAAGAGAGCTTCTCCATGATCTTCCTCGCGGTGCTCAACGGACAGCCGCGCGAGCTGCCTCTCGATCAGGCCATCCGCTGCTTCATCGATCACCGCATCGACGTCGTCCAGCGCCGCACCGTCTTCCTTCTCCGCAAGGCACGCGAGCGCGAGCACATCCTCGAAGGCTACAAAATTGCCCTCGACAATCTCGACACCGTCATCCGCATCATCCGCGCCTCCGGCTCCCGCGTTGAAGCCCGCGAGAATCTCTACGCCTGGGGCAAGGGAACGGACATCGTTCTCAACCTCGACCGAGAGCGCCTGCCGCACGAGGAAAAGGGCCTCACCCTCCGCCAGATCGACGCCATCCTCGAACTCCAGCTCTACCGCCTCACCCAGCTCTCCATCGACGAGCTGCTCAACGAACTCAAGCAGGTCCGCGAGCGCATCGCCGAGTACGAGTCCATCCTCGCCAGCGAGACCAAGCTCCGCGCCGTCATTGTCAAGGAACTGGAAGAGGTCCGCGACAAGTACGGCGACGCGCGCCGCACTCAGATCATCGACGAGTCCGCCGAGCTCCAGCTTGAAGACCTCATCGCCGATGAGCAGGTCGCCGTCACCGTCAGCCACCAGGGCTACCTCAAGCGCACCCCCATCAGCATCTATCGCCAGCAGCGTCGCGGCGGCACCGGCCGCACCGGCATGAAGACCCGCGAAGAAGACTTCGTCTCGCAGCTCATCGTCAACTCCACCCACGCTTATCTGCTCTGCTTCACCAACACCGGCCGCGTCTACTGGCTCAAGGTCTACGAAATCCCCGACGTCAGCGCCGCCGGCAAGGGCAAGTCCATGCAGAGCCTGCTCGACCTCCAGCCCGGAGAAAACGTCCGCGCCATCCTCCCCGTCCGCGACCTTGAAGAAGAAGGCAAGTTCATCTTCTTTACCACGCAAAAGGGAACCGTCAAGAAGACCCCGCTCAAGGACTTCTCCAACGTCATGGCCCGCGGCATCATCGCCATCGGCATTGACAAAGACGACGAGCTCGTCAAAGCCTGCATCACGGACGGCTCGCAGATCGTCTTCCTCGCCACCCATCTCGGCCAGGCCATCCGCTTCGACGAGAACGATGTCCGCTCCATGGGCCGCCCGGCCTACGGCGTCCGCGGTATCGATCTCGCAAAAAACGATTTTGTGGTGGGCGTGGCCGTAACCCCCAAGGAGCACGCGCCGGGCGAGTACCGCATTCTCGCCATCACTGAAAACGGCTTTGGCAAGCGCACCGATGTCGAGGCCTACCGCCTCCAGACTCGCGGAGGCAAGGGCGTCAAAAACATGGCCGTCACCCCCCGCATCGGCCGCGTCAACTGCATCCAGTTAGTGGACGACACCTCGGAGTTGATGGTCATCAGCCAATTCGGCAAGATGATCCGCATTGACACCAAAACCATCCGCGCCGCCGGCCGCGCCACGCAAGGCGTCCGCCTCCTCACCCTCGAGCCCGACGACAAGGTAGCCGCCGCAGTCATCATTCCGCCCGAAGAACTGAAAGACGACGAGCCCACGCTGTTGCAGTAGGCTGGCGTACAATGTGTGTACGGAGCTGGATATGCCTGTCGCGAGAAAAAAAGAACACCGGTTTCATCTGCGAGCTTCTGAGCGCGATGTCTCCAATATCGGCAGGGCCGCGGCCTCTGCGGGAGTCAGCGTCAGCGCATTTATTCTTGAGAGCGCCTCGGAGCGTGCCGAGCGCACTCTAGCCGACCAAAAGCATTTTGTGCTGACCGGCGAGCAATGGCGGGCCTTCACCGAGGCTTTGGACCGGCCCGCGCGGCGCATTCCAGAGTTGGAAAAGCTGGTGCGGGAGCCTTCCCTCCTTGACCGAGCCTGAGACCGAGCTTGATCTGCGCTCCTCGCCTCTATCGCCTGTCGAAGCCCTTACGCGGGCGCACGATCTCAGCCATTTCAACTGCGGAACCTATGCCTCGCTCAACGATTGGCTGAAGCGTTTTGCCTGGGTCAGCCAGCAGAGTGAAACCTCGCGCACCTATGTGGTCCACCGCGCTGGCCGTGTGGTGGCTTATTACTCGATTGCAACCGGGAGCACGAGCCGCGAAGATGCGCCCGCGCGGGTGGCAAAGGGACTGGCGAACCACCCGGTTCCGATCGTCTTGCTGACACGGCTGGCAGTGGACACGAGAGAACAAGGCATCGGTCTCGGCAAGGCCATGCTCAAAGACGCGCTCCTGCGTATTGCCGGGGCAGCCGACATTGTGGGAGCGCGCGCCGTCTTGGTTCACGCCATAGACGCTCACGCGGCCGCCTTCTACCGGCGCTTCGGCTTCGAGCCCTCCCCGGCAAACGACCTGCACCTCATGCTGCTGATGAAGGATTTGCGTATGGGGCTGCGGCCGTGATTGCCCTGAATTCATCACGCCGCCCGAAGAACTGAAAGACGACGAGCCCACGCTCTTGCAGTCGGGAATGCGCGTCCAGCGATACGCCCAGGTCTCCGAAGCGAGACCTGGGCCGCTCGGTAGGTGTAATATCCGGCTTTGGATTATGCAGCACCTCGGGAGCGTATGAAATGGTTATTAAGCTGCCCAGCTTCGACCAGCTAATGAACCCACTACTTGGGGCATTACAAGCGCTTGGAGGGTCCGGTTCAATTGAAGAAGTTTACGACAAGGTAGTCGAGCGGGAACAGTTTTCAGATGAGGTGATCTCCCAGCTGCATGACCCCGAAAAAAGTAATCAGACAGAGGTTGCCTATCGGCTCGCATGAGCGCGTACCTACCTGAAAAAATACGGATTGTTAGAAAACTCATCGAGGGGGATCTGGTCGTTAAACCAGAACGCTCAAGAATCCGGCAAAGTGGACCCCCATAAAGTTGTCCAGTTCGTTCGTGCTCTCGATAAGAAAGAAAAGGACAGCAAGAACAGCGAGGTTGCTGCTGATGCAGCGCCTATCATTGAGGGTTCCGAGGAGCAGGAGGAATGGAAACATAAGCTATACATCGTCTTAACACAGAATCTGGCACCAGCCGCATTTGAGAGGCTTGTCCAGCGTGTATTGAGAGAGTCAGGTTTCACGCAAGTGGAGGTTACCGGACGAAGCGGAGACGGGGGAATCGATGGGCGGGGAATCGCCAGGATCAACGGTCTGATGAGCTTCCATGTTCCTTTCCAATGCAAACGATACAAGGGGTCCGTCAGCGCAAGTGAAATGAGAGATTTTCGTGGAGCTATGATGGGTCGCGCTGATAAAGGCCTGTTCATTACAACAGGAACGTTTACCCCCGCTGCAGTGAAGGAAGCGACACGCGACGGGGCTCCCCCAATTGACCTGCTTGACGGCACCGAATTCGCCGAAAAACTTAAGGAACTCGGAATGGGAGTTTCAACGAAGACGGTCCAAGTCTATAGCGTTGACGAAGCGCGGTTTTCGAATATTTGAAAGTGCCCCAGGCCTCGATCTTGAGATCTGGAATGCTGCAATTCTCCGGCCTTTTGCACACCGTTCGTCACTCCCGTAGGGAGTGAGAGAGAATAGCCCAGGATGCAACCCTGGGAAAGCAACCCATAAAACCATTACGCCCCGGAGGGGCGCCGCGAATCCCATCACCCGCCGAATCGCTCCGCGTCACCCGCCGAATCGTCTTATCCATCGGCTTGTTCGGGTCGCGCACAACGCCGATCTTCGCCCACGCCGCCTCGATCAACTCGCACGTCAGATTCCACCGCTCACCGACCGAAAGACTTCTCCAGTTGCGGACCTTCTCCGCCAGGTGCTCCGGCACATAACCGTACGGAAACTTCGATTCATCCACGCTCACGGCGCATCCTCCGGCAAGACCGCCTCCAGCGCGGCAGTCAGCTTCGGCAGGTCTTCGGAAACGATTCCCCACGGCACATCGAAGTCCACCGCGTCGTAGCCGTGGATGAGCCGATTTCGCAGTCCAACGATTTCGCTCCATGGAATCGACGGGCAGAGCAGACGCTCTTCGTTGGTTGTTCTGTCGGCGGCTTCGCCCACGATCTCCAGCAAACGCACAAGGCCCAAGTTCAGCTTGCGGTCGACATCCAGGTCGACGCGCACTCTTCCGGCAACCAGCGCGGTGGCTTCGCGCGAATAATCGAGCATGTGCCGGAGCCGCGTCAGCCCCTCACGCCGCGGCATACCGCTCCTCCGCCGAACTCCGTACCTCCTCGCGAAAACGAGGGCTCAGGAAATTCGGCGTGTTCAGGTCCACCTCGCGTCCGAGAATCGCAGAAAGTTCATCCTGCATTCCAAAGAAGGCCAGGCCCGGCGTGAAACCGGGCGCAAACTCCACCAGGACATCCACATCGCTATTGGGCCCGAAATCATCTCGTAGCACCGATCCAAAAAGACTCAGCCGCCGGATATGATGCCGCTTGCAGAACGCCTCGACCTGCTGCTGCGGAACGGCGATTTTTGCTTTGATCGAGTCCATGAGGAATACCTACGCCTCTATCATATTCCCGCTCCCTCGGAACGGCGCTCTGTCCTTTTCCATCCTTGCTATCCCAATCGATCAGTCTCAGAGCGAGAAACCCACCGGCCTGCCCCGCCAACCTATCCCTTCACCAACCCGCTATCCCACTCCCCCCGCTCCCTCAGCCCAGCAATCGCCTGCCGCGCCATCTCCTGCGCCCTCAGATAATCCGGCTTCACCACCCGGTTCAACGGCAACTGCCCCGCCTCCAGCAGAATCCAATGCCGCGGCCGCATATACGGCGCCAGCGTGCGCGCATGCCGATCCAGTTCCTGCACCGTCAACTCAACGCCGGCCCGCTTCTCCACCAGCGCCACCGGCGCTTCATACACCACCGCATGCGCCACGCCCACCACCACGCAGTTCGCCACCTTCTCTGAGAGCGCCAGAACGTGCTGCTCCACATCGCCCGGGAAAATCTGGTACCCAAACGACTTGATCACCCACTTCTCCCGCCCCGTCAGATGCAGCCCCGCGCCGTCCCAGAATCCCAGGTCGCCGGTATACAAATACCCGTCGCGCGAGATGGCCTTCGCCGTCGCCTCCGGATCGTTCACATAACCGAGAAACGTCTGCGGCCCCTTGAAGCAAACGTGCCCAATCTCGCCCGCAGCCAACTCGTCGCCCGCTTGCCCATCCTCCCGCATCGGCTGCCGAATCGTGCACCGATACACCGGCATATCCACACCAAGTCCGGTCAGCACGCTCTCCCGGTCCGACGAGTCTGCCTGCACGTAAGTGCACCAGCCCGAAGCCTCCGTAAGCCCCAGCCCAGTCCCAATGATCGGCGCCATCGCCGCCATCTTGTCCATGAAAGGCCGCGAGACCGCATTGCCTCCATAGGCCACGAACTTCAGGCTGCTCAGGTCGTAGCTCGCATAGTCCTTCAGCATCCACTCCAGGCTGAACATCACCGGAATCTGCCCCAGGATCTCCACCTTGTGCTCGGCAATGGCGCGCAGCGACCGCCCCGCGTCGAAGAAATCGAGCAGGATCGCCGTCCCTCCGCCAAACAGCGCGCTCATCAGTTCTTCCGTCTGCCCGCCCACGTGCGATGCAGGCAGATTCACCAGCGTGCGCGTCCCGCGGTCTCCGCCAAAAAACGTCCCGCACAGGCACATGTTCTGCACGGTAATGTTGCGGTGCGAAAGCAACGCCGGCTTCGGCGACCCAGTCGAGCCGGTCGTAAAAATCACCAGCGCGCCCTCATCCTCGCCGATCTCCGGCAAGGCAACCTCCTCGTCACCCTGACCCGCCGCCTCCACAATCGAGGTCAACGCCTGCGTGCCCGCAATCGCCTCCTCCGAATCCACCGCGACTGCATGCTCAATCCAGTTGCATTGCGTCTGCACCGTGCGCCACAACTCGCGAAAATCGAATGGCGCCTTCACGCCCAGGCAAGCAAACCCGCGCGGCCTCAGAATCTCCAGCGCCCGCAGCACTTCGGCTACCGACAACCGCAGGTCGAGCGGCGCAACGATCACGCCAATCTTGAAACAGCTGTACTCAAGCAGCACATGATCCACCGACATCGGCAGCATCGTAACCACAAAGTCGCCCTTGGCCAGCCCCATCCGCAACAGTTCCTTCGCCAGCGCCGTGGTGAGCCGGTCGAATTCGCTCCACGTCACGGTGCGGCTGCCGTCCGCGCTCACCAGCGCCGGCGCCTGCGGTTTTAGCTGCGCCCACCTGGCCACCACGCCATGCAGCAGATGGCGATCGGCAAAATCGTTTTCGTAGTCGTCGAGCGAAAATTGAGGCACGTCCATCGCTTCTCTCAGTCCTGTTCCTGAATCAGCAGAACATTCGCTGCCGCAGGCGTCAAGGACTTCTGAGCGCGGCAACAACGGACGCGGGCGAAAAGGCCCCGCGCCGCATCGCGCTAATTATCAGACAAACCCGCACCCGCCAAGACACTCTGAGCCCAGCCCGCGCCGATCTACACTGAAGGTGCTCAGGATTCTCCGCACACTCCACCGTGCGCAGGAACAAATTCATAGCTCTTGTGCTGGCTGCACTTTTCGTGAATTCAGCCCACGGCTCTCCGGTTGCTCCGGCGACAGCGCGCCGTAGCGCCTCGACCGCAAAAGCTCATCATACTTCTCAAAAGAAGATGCAAGCCCCGGCGGCCCATGCGCCCCTGCCGCGGCAAAAGCGCAGGTCTGCGCGTCGGGGAAGGCCCTCTGCCTTGCGGCAACAGGCGGCTTGCAGCAACCGGAGCCCCTGGCCGGCCGTAAGTCACCCACCTACCCGCAGTTCGGGTCTCCTGAAGACTTCCGCAAGACCGCCAGTCAAGCGAGCCGCATCACTCAGCAAGAGCGCGGTAGCTGCGCCCGCGCCCATGCGTGGCTCCTTCGAATCCCTCGTGCGGCAAAACCACAGGATCGAGGCCGAAGGCCTGGAGCGCATCCTGGACGATGATGATCTCAACGACCGCATCGCGAATCGCCTACTCGTCCCCTTGCCAGCCTCTCCAAAGCTCACCGTAAGCGGCACTCTGCCGCCTGAGCGCCGCTATTGCCGGCCCTGGACAGCGGCCTTTTTGGGTGACCTGGCGCGCGCCCACGCCGCTGTCTTTCACTCGCCGCTCGAAGTCAGTTCGGCGGTAAGGACGGTCGAATTTCAGAAGCAGTTGCTGGAAACCAACGGCAACGCCGCCCCGGCCGAGGGCGACATCGTGAGCCCCCATGTCACCGGAGCCACCATCGATCTTGCCAAGCTGGGCCTGAGCCGGCAGCAGTTGGGCTGGCTAAGGCGCTGGCTGTTGCCCCTCCAACAGGCAGCCAAGCTCGACGTCGAAGAGGAGTTCCACCAGTCCTGTTTTCACATCACCGTCTACAAGAGCTACCTGCCGCCCCGCCCGGCGCGCAGGGCGGCGCAGGCAAGGCCAAAGCAGCGCGCGCCTGGCCATATCGCCGGCCTTGGCCGGTAAACGGATGCCGGGCTGCCTGCCCGAGCCCAAAAGATAATTTCACTGTTCCTTCCCGGTGGTTCAAGGGTACAATCGCGGGCAAAGCCAAAAGAGGCTTGACGAGGAAAACTCATGAGCGATTTGGAAGTTCAACCGGCGGCCGGGGCAACGTCCGGACTGACCGAGTGGCAGCGCGTAACCAACACGTTTACCGCGCCGTCGAAGACCTTTGAAGACATCAAGCGCGGCAACAAAAGCTGGTGGATGCCGTTTGTGATCATTGCGCTTGTCGGCTACATCCTGTTTGCGGCCGTCTTCCTCAAAATCCGCATGCAGCAAGTGGTCGACAACCAGATCCGTCTCGACCCTAAAGCGGAAGAGCGTCTGGCGCAGGTCCCGGCCGAGCAGCGCGCGATGCAGACAAAGATCTCTGTGTACATCACAGAGGGCGTCTTCATTGCCAATCCGGTGCTCGTCCTCATCGTACTTGGCCTTGGCTCGCTCGTGCTCTGGGGCACCATCAACTTCGCTTTCGGCGGTAAGGCTACCTTTGGCAGTATCTTTTCCGTGTGGATGTTTGCCGCATTGCCGGGCATCATCAAGGCACTGCTGGGGACTGCGGTGATCTTTGCCGGCGTCGTGCCTGAGTCGTTCAATATCAAGAACTATGCCCCCACAAATATCGGCGCATTTCTCAATCCGCTGGAGACCAACAAGGCGCTCTATGCGCTGGCGACCTCGCTGGACGTGATCACGATTTGGACCCTGGTGCTGCTGGCGATCGGGATCGCGGCGGTGTCGGGCGTGAAGCGCACTTCCGGCTACATCGCCGTTTTTGGCTGGTGGGCCATTCTTGTGCTCATCGGCGTCGGCATCGCGGCTGCCACCAGTTGACAAGTCAAGCAGAGTGGTCAGCCAGTTTTGGCGCCTCGGCCGGCACTCGGCAGTCGCGGCTCGGCGGGCCCAAAACCAAAACCGGCGCGAGTCCCAATAGGATTCGCGCCGTTCTGTTCTAGAAGCTAGCCGGCTGAAAGCTAAGAGCTAAAAGCTAACAGCTAAAAAGCTGCTCTACTCCGTCCACCGTCGCATGATGAGCGTCGCATTGATGCCGCCGAAACCGAAGGAATTCGACAGGGCTAAGTCGAAGCTGTGTGGGATGGCTCTGTTGGGCACGTAGTCCAACCTGCACTCGGGATCGACATTCTCCAGGTTGATCGTCGGGGGCAGCAGCTGGTGCTGCAAAGCCATCACGGTGATGCCGGCCTCAAGCCCGCCCGCGCCGCCCAGTAAGTGTCCGGTCATCGACTTGGTGCCGCTGATCTTCAGCTTGTGGCTCAGAGCGTGCTCGCCGAAGACCAACTCGATGGCCCGCGATTCGTTGCCGTCGCCCGCCGGCGTCGACGTGGCGTGCGCGTTCACATAGCCCACATCTTCCGGCTGGATGCCGGCGTCTTTCAACGCTGCCCTCATGCTGCGCTGTGCGCCCGCGCCCTCCGGAGCAATGCCTGTCATGTGGTAGGCATCGGCGCTCATGCCGTACCCGATCACTTCGGCCAGAATCTTTGCTCCCCGGGCCCGCGCGAACTCCAGCTCTTCCAGAATCAGAATGCCGGCTCCCTCGCCGATGACAAATCCGTCGCGGTCCCTGTCAAAAGGCCTGCTGGCGCGTGTCGGCTCGTCGTTGCGGGTAGAGAGCGCGCGCATGGCGGCAAAACCGCCCACCGAGAGCGCTGTCACTGAGGCTTCCGCGCCGCCGGCAATCATCGCATCCGCGTCGCCGTGCATGATCATCCGCACCGAGTCGCCAATGGAGTTGGCCGATGTAGCGCAGGCCGTCGCCGTGGCGGAGATGGGGCCCTGCGCCCCATATCGGATGCTGATCTGCCCGGCCGCCATGTTCACGATTACCGCGGGAATAAAGAAGGGTGAAATCTTGCGCGGACCCCCCGCAAGCAGATTCGAGTGCTCGCGCTCGATAATCTCAAATCCACCGATGCCCGAGCCGATAAACACGCCCACCCGCTCTGCATTCTCCGGCGTGATCGTCAGCCCCGACTGGGCCATCGCTTCCTGGACCGCCGCAAACGCAAAATGAATGAAGCGCCCCATCTTGCGCGCTTCTTTCTTATCCACAAAGTCGAGCGGGTCAAAGTTCTTGACCTCGGCCGCAAAGGTAACCGGAAAGCCAGTGGTATCGAAGCCCTGAATGGGAGCCATGCCACTGGCCCCTGCCAATAGCTGACGCCACACCTCAGGAGCGGTGTTGCCTACACCGCAAACCAGCCCCAGGCCCGTGATAACGACTCTGCGCGTCACAGGCTACTTGGCGCCTTTCTTCTCGTTCTTCTCGATGTAGTCGATGGCGTCCTTCACCGTCTTGATCTTCTCGGCGTCCTCGTCGGGAATCTCCAGGTCGAAGGCCTCTTCAAATTGCATCACAAGCTCCACCACGTCCAGCGAATCCGCGCCCAGGTCTTCCTGGAAGCTGGCGCCAGGCGTCACTTCCGCCTCGTCCACCTGTAACTGCTCGACGATGATCTGCTTAACTTTCTCTTCAACGGCCATGCGTAATTCTCCTCGTAGTTTCGAAACTTCGGAATCGCTCCGGGGGCTTGCGGTACCCTGGAGTCCCGCCTGCCACAATACCGGTTCGTGGCAGGGGAACACAACCATCACGCCCAAAAAGAAGCGCATGTCCCCGAAACTTCAAGTCTACCGGGCGGGTGGGGGTGTGTAAAGGCTCGGCGTGCAGGAAGACGGGGTGGTAAAGCAGGTCCCGCAAACTGGGATGAGAGAACCGGCTCGAATTGACCGGAAATACAATGGTATTGGGCGTAAATTCGGCGAAGAGGGGAAAGATACAACGATGCAAGACGTGATTCTTGGAGTTGCCGCTGCCTTTGTGGGCGTTCTCGTGGGATTCTGGCTCCGCGCTGCATCTGCACGGGCGGAAAAGACCATGCTGGAGAAGGCCAACGAGAAACTCGCGGCAGACCTGCTCACCGAGCGGGAGCATGCCCATGTCGAGTTGCAGGGAAAGGCAGAGGCCGAGCGCGTGCAGGCCGTGCGCATCAGCCGCCTCGAGGCCGAGTTGGACAACGAGCGCAAGAATCTGGCTGAAAAGCTGGCCCTGCTCGAAGCCGCCAAACAAACCCTTGCCCACCAGTTTGAGGCGCTGGCGGGCGACATTCTCGAAAAAAAATCAAAGAGCCTTGCCGAGGGCAGCCAGAAGGATCTGGCCACGTTGTTGACCCCGCTGCGCGAACAGATCAAGGAGTTCCGCGACAAGGTCGAGCAGGCGCAGAGCGACTCCAAGACCGGAGTCACCAAACTGGAGACGCTGATCGGCACGCTGGGCGGGCTCAATCAACAACTGAGCGAAGAGGCCAAGAACCTGGCTACTGCGCTGCGCGGCTCCTCCAAGGCCCAGGGCGACTGGGGCGAACTGATTGTGCGCAACCTGCTTGAAAAGGCCGGCCTGCGCGAGGGCGAGCACTTCCGCATGCAGGAGAGCTTTGACGCGGGCGACGCCGGCCTGTTTGACGCGCCCGGTGACGAGCGGCAGCGAAAGCTCCGCCCCGACGTCATCGTGAATCTTCCCGGCGGCCGACACCTGGTCATCGACTCCAAGGTCTCGCTGAACGCATATACCGACTCAGTGAACGCGGCAACCGACGAGGAGCGCAAGGCTGCCGTCAAGCGCCACCTGGCCAGCGTGCGCGGCCATGTGGACGAGCTGGCCGGCAAGCGCTACCACAAGCTGGAAACCCTGGATACGCCGGATTTCGTGGTGATGTTTGTCCCCATCGAGCCGGCCTTCCTTGAGGCTCTGCACCAGGATGAGAGTCTCTGGCGCTATGCCTACGAGAAAGAAGTCCTCCTCGTCGGCCCAACCACCCTGCTCTTCGTCATCCGCATTGTCGATAACTTGTGGCAACAGGAGTTGCAGGTGCGCAGCGTGCAGGATGTGATGAACCGCGGCGCGGAGTTATACGACAAGTTTGTTGGCTTTGTCACCGATCTCGAGGCCGTGGGTAAAAGCCTCCGCGGCGCAGACCAGAGTTATGCAAATGCCATGAAGAAACTCACCGAGGGCCGCGGCAATCTTATCCGCCAGGTGGAGTTGCTCAAGCAGTTAGGCATAAGAACCAGCAAACAGATGCCGCGTGGCCTGCTCGACGACGCCGAGCCGGAGGAACCCGGTCTGGCCCTGGCAGCAGAGGCGGAACAAAGCGTGGAAGCGGAGTAGCAACCAGTGAATGATTGAAGTGGCGCTGCGAAGGGTTTAGCGCGATAATCTGCATATGGCGACATTGCCCAATTCGGAAGAACTCTGGACCGTGCGGGAATACCTGCGCACGAGTTGGAGCCCCGACCGCGAGTACGTGGATGGGCGCATCGAGGAACGGAACTTGGGCGAGAAAGAGCATTCCATCATTCAGCGGTTCCTTACTGTACTTTTCGCGATAAACCGTGCCACATGGGGAGTTGAAGTCTTTCCCGAGCTTCGCACGCAGACAAAGGTCCGCAATTTCCGGGTCCCGGACGTGCTGGTGATGCGGGCTGGAGAGAAGTTTGAAAGGTACGTCACAAACCCACCCCTGATCGCCATCGAGATTCTCTCGCCCGAAGATTCGCTCCGTGCCATGCAGGAGAAAGCCGCCGAATACAGGCTCTTCGGTGTCGAAAACATCTGGATCATCGACCCCGAGCCGCGCATCGCCTACACCTACAACCCAGCAGGGCTCCAGGAGGTCGATTCCGGCGAGCTCACCGTGCCGGGAACTTCCATCCGCGTTGTGCTCACCGAGATGTTTGCAGAGCTGGACCGATAAACGGCCGGGTGCCGGGTGCCCCATCTGGGCGCCGGGGTACCGGGGAACCCTCTGGGTCGGGGTCGGGGCACGACGGCTTTTCGGTCGCAAGGGTGGGACAGCACAATTCTCTTCAAAGCGAATCCAGGCAGGGCGCTGCCTCTAGCTCTTCAATGCCACCCGGATATGCAGTTCCTTCAACTGCTGCTCGGTCACCGTAGTCGGCGCGTCTGCCATCAGATCAATCGCCTTGGCCGTCTTCGGGAACGCGATCACCTCGCGCAGGCTCGGCGCACCGGTCAGCAGCATCACAATGCGATCCAACCCCAGCGCAATTCCGCCATGCGGCGGCGTGCCGTACTCCAGCGCATCCAGAAAGAACCCGAACCGCGCCCGTGCTTCCTCGTCGCTGATCCCCAGCGATTGAAAAATCTGCTGCTGCACATCCTTGCGGTGAATCCTGATCGACCCCGACCCCAGCTCAAGTCCGTTCATCGCCAGGTCGTAGCAGTTCGCCCGCACACTGGCCGGATCGCTGACCAGGTTCGCCATATCCGCCTCATGCGGCGACGTAAACGGATGGTGCGCCGGCATCCACTTCCCCAACCCCAGGTCGTACTCGAACATCGGAAAATCCACAATCCAGATCGGATTGAACGCCGCCGCGCCATCCACAGCGTTGCCGCCGCGCGGGTCAGCCTCGGCCACAGCCTTCTCCGTAACCCCAAACGCCCCGTGCCGGTCCGCATACTTCTTCGCCAGCTCGGTGCGGAAGTTTCCCGCCGCCGAGTAGACATTAATCTCGCGCTCCGAAAGCCGCCCTTCAAATTTGGTGTCGCTGGCCTTCACCGGGTGCGCCGGATCACCGGCCACGACGATCACAAAGTCAGCCTCGTCCGCCCCCGCCAGCTCCCGCACCTTCGCCGCCGCCTCGGGAAATCCCTTCGCCAACCGCTTGAAATCGTCAATAAACTTCGCGCCCTTCTTCAGGTCGAACTGCGGATGGTTATCCTCGCGCTCTTTGCGGCTCAGCTCGCCCACCTTGGGAATGCGCAGCGCCACTACCGGCAGCGCCGGATCAATCTGCAAGGTAGCCAGCGCCGCGTCCGTAAACGCCGCCCGCACATCGGTCAATCCCGGCAGCCTCATGTCTGGCTTGTCGCTGCCAAACCGCCGCATCGACTCGTCGTAAGTAATCCGCGGAAAAGGCACCGGAAGCGTAACGCCGGCCGCGCCAAACCCCGCCGCAAGAAACTGCTCCACCACTCCAAACACCGTCTCCTGGCGGGGAAAACTCATCTCCAAATCGACCTGGGTAAACTCAAGCTGCCGGTCGGCCCGCAGGTCCTCATCGCGGAAGCAGCGCGCAATCTGGAAGTAACGGTCAAACCCCGAAATCATCAAAATCTGTTTGAAGATCTGCGGCGACTGCGGCAGCGCGTAAAACTCCCCCGGATGCACGCGGCTCGGCACCAGAAAATCCCGCGCCCCTTCAGGCGTCGACTTGGTCAGAATCGGCGTCTCAATCTCCAGAAACCCCTGCTTGCTCAGGCTCTCGCGAATCGCCAGCGTAATCTCATGCCGCAGCCAGAAATTCCGCTGCATCTCCGGCCGCCGCAGGTCAACGTAGCGATACTTGAGCCGCACTTCCTCGTTTTGAATGGCCTCGTCCGACGGCGAAAACGGCGCCAGCCGCGTGTCGTTCAACACCCGCAGCTCGGTCGCCTCAATCTCAATCTCGCCCGTCGGCATCTTCGGGTTGATGGCGTCCTTGTCGCGAAGCCGCACCTTGCCCACCGCCGCCACCACGTACTCCGGCCGCACCTGCTCGCCCTTCAAATGCCCGTCCGGCGTCAATTCCTTGTCCAGCACAATCTGCGCAATCCCTGTCCGGTCCCGCAAATCGAGAAAGATCAGGTTGCCGTGATCGCGGCGCCGGTTCACCCAGCCCATCACCACCACTTGCTGCCCGGCGTTGGCGGCGCGCAGTGTGCCGCAGAGATGTGTCCGTTCGAGGCTACCGAGAAAATCAAGCACTACCTGTGTCCTTTACTAGCTCGCGAGTTTTTTTGCTGAACCGTGAATCCCGTCCTGGATACTCCACAAATGCTGGGATACCACATCCCCACGACCGGCATATCAACCGGCCACAAATGTCCCGTGCCCCATCCTTTCGCAGTCTCATCGCGAAAGGGTGGGATACCACAGATCCCAATCGGCCACCTGCCAACCCGCCACCAAACTGGGTGCCCCATCCTCGCCGCGCTTTTGTTTTTGCGGCTAGGGTGGGAAACCACAAATCTCAATGCGGCAAGCCTTCAAGGCTTCTGGTCACTGAGAAAGAAACACCGCCAGCTCCGCGCGAGGAACCTTGGTCTGTATTCCTGTGGAGAAGTTCTTCACTGGTAGGATACCGGATGCGAGCTCGTCTTCACCCAGAATCACAATCTGCCGCGCCGTCTTGTCCGCCGCCTCAAACGATTTCTTCAGCCGGAACCCGCCTTCGCCCAGCTCAATCCACAGCCCCTGGTGCCGCAGTTCCCGCGCCAGGTTCAGCGCCGCCGCGTTCATCCCCTCGCCCAGCGGCGCAATATAAGCGTCCGCCAGCACCTGCGGTGCGGCAGCCTCCTGGGCCATCAGCGTCAACACCAGCCGGTCCTCCCCCATCGCGAACCCAATCCCCGGCGCCCTCGGCCCGCCCAGCATCTCGCTCAGCCCGTCGTACCGCCCGCCGCCCAGCAGCGCATTCTGCGCGCCCAGCCCTCCATGCGTGAACTCGAACGTCGTCCGCGTGTAGTAGTCCAGCCCCCGCACCAGCCGGTGGTTGCGCGTGTAAGGCACCGCCGCCGCATCCAGTGCCGCCGTCACCGCCGCAAAGTGCGCCTTCGATGCCTCGTCCAGCGAGTCCGCAATCACCGGCAGCGCATCGATGATCGGCTGATCCGCCGCCACCTTGCAGTCCAGCACCCGCAGCGGATTCGTCACCGCCCGCCGTTTGCAATCTTCACATAGCTGCGACGCAACAGGAAGTAAAGCGGCTCGGAGAGCCTCGTTATACCGGGCCCGGTCCGCCGCCGACCCCACCGAATTCAAGTGCAGCGTCCACCCCGTAATCCCCAGCTCGTCCAGCAGCGTCGCCAGCATCTCTAATACTTCCGCGTCTCTCAAAGGGGATTCGCTGCCCGCGGAGGGCGGCCCAATCACCTCCGCCCCAATCTGCGAAAACTGCCGGTACCGCCCCTTCTGCGGCCGCTCCCGCCGGAACTGCGGCCCCATGTAATACAGCTTCTGCAACTGACCGCTCTCGCCCAGCCCGTGCTCGATATAGGCCCGCACCACCCCGGCCGTATTCTCCGGCCGCAGCGTCAGCATCTGCGTCTTCTCTGACTGCGCCCGCGCCCGGTCCTCCCACGTGTACATCTCCTTCGACACAATGTCGGTCTCCTCGCCCACGCCGCGCGCAAACAGCGCCGTGTCCTCAAAAACCGGCGTCCGAATCTCGCCGAAGTTGTACCGCGCAAACACCGCCCGGGCCGTAGCCTCGATCCGGTTCCAAAGCGCCGTCTCCGGCGGCAACAAGTCACGAGTGCCGCGAACGGCTTTCAGGGTAGTCATAGCCTCTCTAGTTTAAATGGCGGCTGGTGGTAGGCTGGCGTTCGGCGCGGTGTGCTTGCACAATCGTTCTGCGCCCTTCTCTCGCGCCCGCCCATCATTCATCCCAATACCTGCTGTGTCTGCGGAAGACATACCGCCCCACAAGCCAGCCCACCGCGGAGCCGACCAGCACGTCGGAAGGGAAGTGCTGTCGGCCCACCACGCGCGCCACGCTCACCCCGGTGGCCAGGCCGTAAGCGCCGACCTGCGTCCAGATGCTGGGGTATTCGGAGGCGATCACCGCGGCCGAAGACCACGCGATGACGCTGTGCGTCGAGGGGAACGAAGAACCGAAGCCCACACCGGTCTGGAAGAACTTGCCCTTGGCGCCGTCCACGGTGGGCCGCTCGCGCATCGAGACCAGTTTCATCGCCTCTTCAATCACCAGCCCGTCCACCATGGCTTCGCCGCCCAGGATCCCGGTTTCCGTGGCGTCGTCGTCGTGATGGATGTATCCCAGACCGTAGATGACCGCGGGTGCAGCCACGAAGGCTCCCATCAGGCCATTCGAGGCCGTCACAGCGTGATTGTTCAGCGAGGTGTCATTGAGCTTCGACGACGACATAATCTGGTGGTCGGCCGTCACTGTCACCGTGGTGGCCAACGCCAGCCCAACCAGCACTGCGTAGTCGCTCCCGTGGAGGCGGGCCGGGCTCGTCAAGATGCCGGCCTCGTCCTTCAGGATACGCACCGGCGTGCCGCGCAGCGTGACCTGTTTCCTGTCGCCGGGGTTGGCCTCGGAGGGGTCGCCGGATTGGGGCTGCGGCGCGTCGGGAAGCGCGGCGGCGTCCGACGTTGGCTCCGCGCCGCGGCCCGCTGGCGATTCGGCGCGGGCAGCAGGGAACAGAGCGAGCCAGATCAGCACGGCCGCCCCCGCCAACAGGCAGCCGCGGCCCCTGTCGTGGACTGAAAACAGATGAAGCTTGGGACTTCTGGACATGGACGTTCTCCGGCGAGCCAGGTTGCTGCATGCATTCCACACACGATCAGGGTAACAAGCCATTACCAACTTGGGGAAAACAGTCCACCCTGCCATTCGAGATCGGCTTACGAATTGGTTCAGCGAAACCGCTGCGCCGCAGTTGCGCCCCCGGCCGCGCGAATCAACTTCCAGTTTCCTTGAGGTAAATCTCCACATAATCCAGGTAGTTTCTCGCGTATTCCAGAATCAGTGCGTGGTCCTTGTCGCCCAGCTCGCGCCGCAGCTTGGCCGGCACCCCGGCCCAAAGCGTCCGCGGCGGCACCACGGTATTCTCCGGCACCACCGCGCCAGCGGCGATAATGCACCCCGTTCCAATGCGGGCATTGTTCAGGACGCGCGCCCCCAGCCCGATCACCACCTCGTCCTCCACCACGCAGCCATGCACGGTGGCATTGTGGCCAATCGTCACCCAGTCGCCCACAATCACCGCATACCGGTTACGCTGGCCGTGCAGCACGGCGCAGTCCTGCACGTTCGAGTTGGCGCCCACCCGGATCGAGTTTACGTCCCCGCGCAGCACGGCGTTCATCCACACGGAGGAGTGCTCGCCCAGCGTCACGTCGCCGATCAGCTGCGCGGATACATCCACATAGCAACTTGCCGGAAACTGCGGTTGGTGCCCTTGATAGATTCGAATCATGCTGTGCCTGCCTCCTGGACGTCATGGCCGGTTGCGGATTGAGGGTTCCCACCCAAATGGAAGAAAAATCTGACCCTCATGGCTCCGGCCGCCGCGACGGGATCTCGCTCACCACGACGGGCTATTGACGGGCTCCCATGCCATCCTGGGCAGAGAGGCGCCGTAACGCATGGGCCTTGAGCAAGTTTATTGCATTGAGACGAGCTGGCGTTTCGGAACACTCTGGCGGGGAGCCGCAAGGCTTGGGGCCGGCTTCCGGCTGGAGGCGGGAGACACGCGGGGAAAGTTGATTTGTCCCGATTCAAACTCAATCTGCACCCAAATCGGTGCATTTTGGCGCCAAATCAGTTCAGCGCCTAACCCAACCTTCATTGTTTCCAGTATCATAGAAAAAGCCCTTTGGCAGGTTTGGAGGTGGGATTCTTTGGCAGAGGTTCGTGTACAAGAAGGCGAGCCGCTCGAAAATGCGCTACGTCGCTTCAAACGCAAGGTTCAGCAGGAAGACATCATCAAGGAAGTAAAACGTCACTCCTACTACCTCAAACCGGGCGAGAAGAAGCGCGTGAAAGCAGCTTTGGCGCGCAAGCGGAATCGCAAGAAGGCTCGTAAAGAGCAGGACTAACTCCAGACCCATCGTGACAAGTGCCGCCCCAGTGACTCTTTTAGAAACAAATCAGAGTCATGGGCAAGCCCAGAGCAATCGGGGCGGCCTGTCGCGATTCGTTTTTTGGCTTTCTAGCCGTGCGCGAAGCGTGGTACTGTTAACCACGTCTTCCGATTCACCTGGCAGACAAAGCATTAGCCGCAGGAATTAGTGCGGCCCGGGCCCTTGTTGTGGATTCACAAACGAAGACAGGGAAACGGGACCGGCAAGTCTCTCAGTTTCATGGCCGATTTCATTTGAACTCCCTGCTTCAGGGAAGCCGGCCATGGAGTTTACCGACAGAGTCTTGAAATGCAATGACTGCGGCGCGGAGTTTGTCTTCACCGCTGGCGAGCAGTTGTTCTTCCACGACAAGCAATTCAAAAATGACCCCCGGCACTGCAAGCAATGCAAGGCCAAGCGCGCCAGCGGCGGCCCCAGGGTGCGCCCTGAGACCAGGACCACCTGTTCTCAGTGCGGCGCGGAAACCACGGTCCCCTTCAAGCCCACCCAGGGCCGCCCCGTCCTCTGCCGCGTCTGCTTCAAGCAGCAAAGAACCCCCGCCCAACAGGCCCAGGAAAACGACGCCAGGCAGGGAGCCGAATCCGCTGTGACAGGGCCGCCATTTATTCCAGAGCCGAGCTGAAAAGCAGATCGCCCTTGAAACCCGAGGGAAATCCCGCCGCGCGCACCAGCGTGGCCAATTGCGCCCAGTGGCGCTGGCTGTGCAACAGCGCATGCCCCACAATCTTCCGCCGGGAAACCGTCAATCCCTCCGGTGGCAGCCAGGGTGCATTCAGCGTCTGCGTCTCGCCCCAGTCTTGCCCTGGGTCGCCGAGCAGCCCGCGGTAGATCTCCACGGCCTTCACATGCAGGTCAAACAGCACTTCCAGTGGGCCTTCGGGAATCTCTTTCCGGTCGATCACCGGCAGGCCACTGACGCGTTGGCCCCAAACCAGTTCCACTCCCCAGATATGGCGAACAAACTCCTTCACCGTCTTGGTTCCGCCAATGTCGCAGGGCAGGTCGAGCAGCCCCGGGTTGGCGTCCAGGTGAGTCTTCCAGAAGGTCGACGACTCCTGGTTCCAGGCCAGAAGTTCCTCTAGCGTAATGGTAGCTGTCATGGCTTTCCCTTCAGTGCCCGATGCCCGATATCGCGCCGATAGTACATTCCCTCAAAGTGGATCTCTGCCATGGCTTCATAAGCGCGGCCCAGCGCCTCTTCCAGCGAAGCTGCCGCGGCGGTAACACCCAGCACGCGCCCTCCCGCCGTAACCAGTTGGCCGTCCTTGACCGCCGACCCGGAGTGGAAAACCTCCACCCCCGGAATCCGCGATGCTGCGTCCAGCCCGGTGATCGCGAACCCCGTCTTGTAACTCCCTGGGTAGCCGGCGGAACTGGCCACCACGCACGCTGAGGCGCCGGGAGACCAGCGCAGCTCAACCTCCGCGAGCCGTCCGTCCACACAGGCCTCCAGCGCGTCCACCAGGTCGCTATCGAGTCGCAGCAAAATAGCCTGCGTCTCCGGATCGCCAAACCGGGCGTTGAACTCCAGCACCTGCGGCCCGCGCGCCGTCATCATCAGCCCGACATAAAGTACTCCGCTGAAGGCAGCGCCCTCTTCCGCCATGCCGCGAATCGTCGGCTCGGCAATGTGGCGCAGAACCCACTCCTTCATCCCCGGTTCCAACATCTCGTCGGTCGAGTAGACGCCCATGCCGCCCGTGTTCAGTCCCGTGTCGCCCTCGCCAATCCTCTTGTGGTCCTGGGCCGGAGCCAGCGGAGCCACAGTCTTGCCGTCGCTCAGGCAAAGGAAGCTGATCTCGTCGCCCTCCAGAAACTCCTCAATCACCACCTGCTGCTCCGCCTCGCCCAGCAGCTTGCCGCTGAACAGCCCCTGCGCGGCCTCCAGCGCTGCGGCGCGCGAGTCGCAGATCAGCACGCCCTTGCCCGCGGCCAGCCCGTCGGCCTTCACCACAATCGGCGCATGGAAGAAGTCGACTGCCTTCTCCACCTCGGCGGCCGTCGAGCACACCGCGTAGTTGCCCGTGGGAATGTTATGCCGCTGCAAAAACCGCTTCGCGAATCCCTTGCTCGACTCCAGCATCGCCGCCGCCCGCGTCGGTCCAAAAACACGAAAGCCGCGCTGCTGCAACGCGTCCACAATCCCCAGCGAAAGCGGCAGCTCCGGCCCCACAATCGTCAGCTCCGGCCGCTCCGCCTCGGCCAACCGCACCATCGCATCCACATCGTTCAGGTCCACCGGCACGCACCGCGCAACCTGGCCAATCCCGCCGTTCCCCGGCGCGCACACCACCTCGGTCACCCGCTTGCTCCGCTTCACCGCCCAGGCCAGCGCGTGCTCCCGGCCTCCCGAACCCAAAATCAAAACCTTCATAGCGCGTTCCTGCTCTTCCCTGTCGTGCCAATCCTGACCTGCCCAACCCTGAAAGGTTATCTCAGCAAACCGGGGTAGGGAAGTCAAACCCGACCCCGCGGAATGGCAATCGACGTATAATTCTGCCATGCTGAAACGCCTGTATATCGACAATTTCCGCTGTTTCGTCAACTTCGAGTACAAGCCGGAGCGGAAGCAGCTGTTGCTTGGGGCGAACGGCAGTGGGAAGTCATCGCTCCTGGAGGTGGTGCGGCTGCTCAAGGAGTTCATCCGGGGCGGAGAGAACCCCTTCACCCAATCCACGCGCACGCGTTGGCAAGATCGCCCCTTTCAGGTCTTTGAGATTGAGGCACTACTAGACGACAAGACATATGAGTACAGATTGGAGATTCGATACTCGCCGGAATCGAAACTTCCGTCAATCAGCGTGGAGACCTTGACAGCGTCTGGCACGCCAGTCTTCGAGCTGTCAAAAGGCGAGATTCGCTTCTTTCCCGACGAGGGAGCAAGATCACCCGTGCTGCGGTGGGAGACGACCGAATCAGCCCTGCACTTGGCACAGTTTAGTAATTCGAGTGTAAGGCGTTTTGTCGAATGGTTGGATTCGGTCTACTGCTTCAGCGTCGATGTGTATCCCGGCCAAATGGATGAGGTTGCGGACACGGAAAGCCGACAGCCAGACTATGAATTAGACAACTTGGCCGGATGGTATTTGCACCTGATCCAAGAAAACCCCGAGGGGAATGCTAACCTTCTCGCTTCACTTAAGGAAGGGCTGAATGGATTCATCTCCTTACGCTTCAAGACTGAAGAAGGCGGAATGCGCAAACTCCTCGTCGACTCTGAGTCCCCTGCGAAAGGTAGAGTGGCCTACACAATTTCGGAGCTCTCTGATGGACAGCGGAAGCTCATGGCTCTCTACATGATCCTCCACTTCCTGCTCGTTAAGGGGCTTACTGTTTTCATCGACGAGCCGGATAACTTCATCTCTCTGCGCGAGATTCAGCCGTGGCTTCTGCAGGCCGAAGCCGCTGCGGATGACAGCAAGGGACAGCTGATCCTAATCTCGCATCACCCGGAGATTTTGAACCAGTGGTCGCAGGAATATGGCCTTCGTTTCTTCCGCGAAGAGAATGGCCATGTGCGGACGGAAAAGTTCAAGACCGACTATGAGGGGGTCCTCCAACCTTCGGAGGTGGTTGCGCGGGGATGGGAGAATGAGTAGTCCCGCGCCGGTCGTAATATTGGCCGAAGATCAGCGCCAGGCCCGCCTCGTTCGAGCCTACATGCGAGCCAGACATCCAAACTTGCACCAGGAAGCAATCCATGACGCACCGATGGCGAACGGCCGGGGTAGTGGGGCGCAGTGGGTGGCCAATCAATATGAGACCGAGGTCCGTGCGCATCTCATCCGCCGGGCAAAGTTGCCGGATCAGCGCAGGTCCGAAAAGTGGCTGATAGTCGTGATTGATGCTGATGCCGGTTCCGTTCAAGACAGAATCAATGAACTGCGGAAACGCGTCACGGAATCGAAAGATGAGCGGGTGCGAAAATGCAGCGTTGAAGAGGTGAACATTGCCCGCTTGATCCCAAAATGGTCTATTGAGACCTGGATCTTGAACCTGAACGGCGAGACAGTTGACGAAGAGACTCGCTACAAGCCACAGAATCGCCCTTGGGACGATTTGATCCCGTCTGCGGGGGCCGAGCTGCATGAATGGGCTAGAAGCGGTCAAGACCCGCCCGATCAATGCACGCCTTCGCTAAAGCTAAGCATCGGGGAATTGCGTCGATTGACCGCCTGATTCAACGGGGATTGTTGCTCGCATGGTCGAAACTCGCATCAAGCCGCACTTCCAGGCACAGGTCGAGCAGGCGCAGCGGGCCGAGCAATACCGAATCTACCGCCGCAACCAGATCTTCGGTGTGCTGCTGGTGGCCGCGGCCATCCTCGCGTATTGGCTCTTCCACACCAACCCCAGTTGGATCTTCCCGCCCGGATGGTGGCGTCCATGACTCCTTCGCAGTCGGCAAACCGCGACCCCGCCGCCGGCCCCTTGGCTGTCCTTCTTCTCGGCCCCACCGGCAGCGGAAAAACGGCGCTTTCGCTCGCCCTGGGCCAGCGGTTTGCCGGCGAAATCGTCAGTTGCGACTCGGTAGCCGTCTATCGCGGCATGGACCTGGGCACCGCCAAACCGACATCCGAAGAGCAGGCCCGTCTGCCCCACCACCTTATCGATGTCTGCGACCCCGACCAGCCCTTTACCGCCGGCGCTTACAGCCACGCCGCCCGCGCCGCCCTGGCCCAGATTGCCGCTCGCGGAAATCTCCCCATCGTCACCGGCGGAACCGGCCTTTATCTGCGCGCACTCACGGAAGGCCTCTTTGCCGGACCCGCGCGTCAGGAGAGCCTCCGTGAGCGGCTGCGCTTGAGTGGTCAAAAACGCGGCGGCGCATGGCTGCACCGCCTGCTCCAGCGCCTTGACCCCCCGTCGGCCGCCCGCATCCACGCCAACGACACCCCCAAGCTCATCCGCGCCATCGAAGTCTGCCTGGCCTCCCGCGCCCCGCTCTCGCAAGTCCTGGCCTCCAGCGCCGCCCGCGACCCACTCGCCGGATTCCGTCTGCTCCGCATCGGCCTCAACCCGCCCCGGCAAGCCCTCTACGACCGCCTCAACCGCCGAGCCGCCGCCATGTTCTCCGCCGGCCTCGTCGAGGAGACCCGCACCCTCCTCCAGCGCTTCGGTCCCGTCAAGGCTCTCCATTCTCTCGGCTACCGGCAGGCTCTCCAGGTGCTCCGGGACTCTTTGCCGCTCAATGAAGCGATCGCCGCTGCCCAGCAAGGCCATCGCAACTACGCCAAGCGCCAGCTCACCTGGTTCCGTCGCGAGCCCCAGGTCCACTGGATCGCCGCCTTCGGCGATGAGCTGGTCACACTTTCCACTGCCGAAGAGTTGGTGCATGAGGCTTTGTCGTGAATTCTTCCCCGGACCCCTCATCGTCCGGTTGCGCATTGGACGCCCCGCACAGGAAATACCTCATGGTCGTCACCGACGGCGGAACCACCATCTCTCAATTCGATACGCATATCCTTGAATCCAGTCAGATCACCGGACCATTTATAGCGGTTCTCCAGTTGGTGTATAGGGAAAGCACCGCTGCCAAGTGGCTTTTTCCTCCCGGGGTCCCCAGCGACAGGTCTTCGTCGCTGGGGTGGAAGTAAAAGCCACCTTTCGCCGCACTTGAATCACCACGGAAACTGGAGAACCGCTCTAAGTGAGTTGTCTATAGGAAGGATTTTGGCCGGCAACGCTACTTCGTCCACTTCCCCTCGAAGTTCATCCGTCAAAACGGCAGAGCCCTATGGCTCTCTTACTCCGCGAACTTTGCCGGCTCCTATCGCGGCAAGCAGCTCGCGTCCAGCCCGGAAGGCAGCGGATACTCGTGGACCCGCCAGGAAGTTCGTCTCCTTGGCCCGGAGGGCTCGAACTGAGCTGATTGCGCAACGCGGCCATTGAACGGTTTCGGGCGGCGTCGCGGCCCGGGCTTACTGCGTGGGGCTGCCCACGCCTTGGCCACGCGCCGCCGGAGCACCGGCCGGCGGGGTCATGTCCACGATCTTGTAGCCTTCGGGAACTTCAAACAGCGCCGGCGCCGGCTCCTCCCGCTTGATATCGGAGACGCCCACCGTCTGCACGCCGCCGCGGAGATCGGTGTGCCGCTCGAGCAGATTCATGTGCAAATCTTCCGAGTACCAGAACTCATCCACCACCTCCACCGGCTTTCCCGTGCCGCTGGCTTGTGCCGGAACCGTGCGGGTAAACCGCGTCCCCTTGGCCTGAAGGCCCTCCAGGGTCACAAACCCCAGATCCTCGGTCTTTGCGCCACGGGAGACATCCATCGTTCCCTCGTGCGGCGGCACAACCTGCTGCCGCACGATCAGCGTGGCGGGGTTGCAGAAGTTGCTTATCCGCGTTGCCGGATCGAACAGATGCACCGAGAGCAGCGGAGGCGTGCCGCGATACGACTCCGGCACCATCAGGTGGCGCTCGTTCCGAATGCGGCCCCTGGGGTCGCGCGCGATCTGGCTCACGGTCTGTTTGGCCTCGACCGAGCCGTCCGCCATCGGCTGCTCGCTTCGGATCAGCACAGCGGCGGTGAAGGGCGCGCCCGGGATGGGCGTCACAAACACTCCATCCACAACCAGTGTTGGCCCGCGGTAAAGGGGTGGCTGCTCTCTGATTCCCGTTTGTGCCGGAACGGCGACGGCTATGGCTGCGAACAGGATGGGCAACAACCCGGCGTTGCGCTGCATGGAGACCTCCACGCTTACGCGGCCAGACTACCATAAATCTCCCTGTTCCGGCGCCGGGCATTCCGGCTGCGAGCCCACGTTAAGACCCGGCGCTCATCCATTTAAACTGAACGCTGGAATGCGGCGCTTGCGGCACCTCAGCAAGCGCCTCGGAACGGAGTTCCCCCTTGGCAGACACAATCTACGATGTGGCGATTATCGGCGGCGGTCCCGCCGGCTACACGGCGGCCATTCGCGGCGCAGAGTACGGCCTGAAAGTTGCCTTGATCGAAAAGTCAGACAAGCTAGGCGGAACCTGCCTCCACGTCGGCTGCATCCCCACCAAGGCCCTGCTCTTCAACGCCGAAATCTGGGACCACCTCAGTCACGCGTCCGATTTCGGCATTGAAGGCATCGGCACGCCCACCCTCAACTGGTCCGCCGTCCTCAAGCGCAAGGACTCCATCGTCGCCAAGCACGTCAAGGGTCTCGACTTCCTCTTCAAGAAGCACAAGATCGCCCGTATCGAAGGTTTTGCCAGCCTCACCGGCCCCGCCCAGGCCGGCATCCACACTGTCGAAGTCACGGCCACAGCCGGCGAACTCAGCCAGCTCAAAGCGAAAAACGTCATTCTCGCCACCGGCTCCTCTGCCAAAATGCTTCCCGGCCTTCAGCCCGGCCCCCGCATCCTCACCAACATTGAAATCCTCTCTCTGGCCCAGCCGCCCAAATCCCTCATCGTCATCGGCGCGGGCGCCGTCGGCCTCGAGTTCAGCTCCATCTTCCGCAGCTTCGGCGCCGAGGTCTCCATCCTCGAGTTCCTGCCCCGCATCGCACCCGTCGAAGACGAGGAAGTCTCAAAAGAGCTCACGCGCCTCTTCAAAAAGCGCGGCATCGACGTCAACACTGGCGCAAAGGTCGAGCAGGTCGAAGAGACCCCCACCGGCGTCAAGGTCACATTCACTGACGCCAACGGCAAACCACAAATCAAGGAAGCCGAAAAAGTCCTCGTTGCCGTCGGCCGCGCCGGCCGCACAGAAAACATCGGCATCGAAAAAACCAAAATCGAACTCGACCGCGGCCTCATCAAGGTCAATGAAGCCCAGCAGACCGCCGAGCCCGGCATCTACGCCATCGGCGACATCGTCTCCGGCCTGCCCCAACTCGCCCATGTCGGCGCCATGAGCGGCATGGTCGCCGTAGCCAAAATCGCCGGCCGTAACTTCCGCCCCGTCCGCCGCGACCGCATCCCCGCCTGCACCTATGCCGAGCCCCAAATCGGCTCCGTCGGCCTCACGGAGGCCCAGGCCAAAGAGCAGGGCTATGAATTGAAGATCGGCAAATTCCCCTTCGCCGGCAACTCCAAGGCCACCATCCTCGGCAACCACGATGGCTTCGTCAAAATCGTCTCCGACGCAAAATACGGCGAAATCCTCGGCGTCCACATCCTCGGCCCTCAAGCCACAGAACTCATCGCCGAAGCCGTCGCCGTCATGGAACTCGAAGGCACCGTCAATGAGATGATGTTCACCATCCACGCCCACCCCACCCTGGCCGAGAGCCTGCTGGATGCCTTTGGCGCGGTCGAGGGCATGGCGATCAACGCTTGAGTCCGCGGCGTTTTATTTCCATTGAAATACCGCACAAGCACGCGTGGCAGAATCATCGGAATAGGTGGGAGGCGCGATGAAGGCGAAGATTGTGGTAACCGCCAGCTCGGCATTGCTGATTGTGCTGGGCGTTGTGCTGGACTTTGCGCCACAGGAGACTGCCGCGGCGCTGGGCATTGCGGTGGTGCCGGCAACCACCGCTCTGACGCAGGTGCTGGCTTCGGCTTTGCTTGGCATGGGATTTGTGAACTGGTTTTCCAGAGCCAACCGCATGGGTGGCATCTACGGAAGGCGCTCACGCTGGGAAACTTCCTGCTCTTCGGAGCCAGCGCGCTTTCACTGGTCCGCACCTACGCCGGTCATTCCGATGCCAAAATCATCGGCATTGCTGCCGTGGTCTTCGCGGTGTTTGCCGTCGCCTTCGGCTGGCTGATCTTCTTCGCCGATCCGCTCGCAGGTGAGGCGAAACCCAAGCCGTAGAACCAAGGCAACTCTCCATGCCCACCTCGCGCTGGCCGAAAGCCCGCTGGATGCGTATGGGGCGGTGGAGGGGATGGCGATTAATGCGTAGCAGAGTTCGGTGGATCGGCGGTCACCGCACTCGGCAAGCCCGCAGAACGATCACTCTCCCCGCTTTGAAATAGGTCCAGTGCTATTGCAAGGTCTGATTTGCCTTGGTTGCAGTCCAGGCATAGTGTCCAGAGGTTTTCAAGCGTGGTCTCGCCGCCTCTTGTGTAGGCGAGGATATGATCTACCTCAATCCGAACCTTATCCATTTCCTTTGACCTCCCGCAAATCCTGCACTGAAATCCATCGCGCATTAGCACCAGGAATCTGAGTCTCTTTGAGGGTCTTCTCGGCGTCTTTCGCAAAATCAAATTCTCGCCGACCTCGGCAGGCGGGGCGGGAATAACCCCGCTGAGTTTGATCTCCGTATCGGTGGCAGATTCCTGGTCCGGGGTCGTATTCCCCGGTTCCTCAGGGCAGGGAGCGCGATCCCCCTCCGCCTCTGCTTGGCCCATCGGGTCGGGCTCCGCATTTCTGTCGCCACAAAAAGCCAACAGGGCCTTCGCCCAACTTCCGAACACCGAGCCGTACGCGTCGGGATAGATGGAACTCTTCTCCCGCATTTCTTGGTGGGTTGGCTGCCGCCCAAGTTCCTCCCACACGCGCTGCAATTCGTCGAATAGCTGATCGGTGCTGTATTTGCGATCCCTCCCAGATGCGGCCTCGACCTTGCCGACCGCTGCGGTCCAGCTTCCGAAATGGGCCTGGAAGGTACCGATTGAATAGGACCCGCCGTTGAGTTTATAAAAGTCGTAGGTCAAGAGGTCATTCGGGCGTTTCCGTCGGACCGCCCTCAGCTCTGCAAGGAGAATCTCTTCGGTTGCGTTTGTTCCGGGACGTCCTTGAAGAGCTGCAGACTCCCTCCGGCAAAAGGCTTCAATGGCTTTAGTCCAGGTTCCAAAGCGCCGCTCAAAGACTCGGATTCCTAGAGTGCTTTTCTGACTGAATTCGCGATACTTCGGTCTGCCGCCCTCCGACTTCCAGACTTTGCCAATTTCGTCGAGAAGATCATTGTTGGATAGATCCCTCAATTTTGCGCGGCGCGCGCTGTACGGGGTTGTCTGCACCACATCGAGGCGCTCTCTTGCTCCGATTGACCTCATTACCTCTTCCCAACCACTAGAATTCATCAGTGATCTTACGGTCTTGTCGCTGTAGAGGCCGCCGAACTTGCGGTAATCGCCATAGCTGAACTCATAGCCCTTCGTGAAAGCCAAAACCGTTCGTAAATCGGATTCCACTCTCTCCCGGGTGTATGTCTTGCCGTACCGAATTCTCTTCAGTACATAAGGGTATCCAGCGCGAGCGATGGCTTCCTCGTAGCCGCCGAATCTGGACTTAACTGTTGCGAGCTTTACCTTAGACAGCCCCTTGAAGACGGACGGGGGCGGTACATCATTGCCGTTTGCAGCAACGACGCGTCTGATCTCGCCGAGGATTTCATCCTCGGTGAATCGTACGAATGGCCTTGGCACAAACTTCATTGATTCATCCTGTTCAATGAACTTAGGCGATTTTACTAAAGCTCCGTCGACTGGCTCCCCACGAGGTCCTTGCATTTCGCGATGAAATCGGCAAGCGGCACCGAGCCCTGGTCGCCCTTGGCGCGCGTCCGAACGCTGACAGCGTTGGCCGCTTCTTCCTTGTCGCCGAACACGAGAATGTACGGCGTCTTCTGGTTGGCGAAGTCGCGGATCTTGCCGTTCATCTTCTCGTTGCGGTCGTCGATTTCGACGCGTAGGCCCGCGGCCTTGAGTTCGGCCTCGACTTTGCGCGCGTAATCGTGGTGCCGCTCGCTGATGGGCACCAGGCCCACCTGAACCGGCGCCAGCCACAGCGGAAAAGCCCCCGCATAGTGCTCAATCAGCACGCCGAAGAACCGCTCCACCGACCCAAACAGCGCGCGATGCACCATCACCGGCTGATGCCGCTCCCCGTCCTCGCCCACATATTCCAGCTCGAACCGCGCCGGCAGCGTGAAGTCGAACTGCACCGTGGAAAGCTGCCACAGGCGCCCGAGTATATCCACCAGCTTGATGTCGATCTTGGGGCCGTAGAAAGCGGCCTCGCCGGGAATCGTCTTATACTCGATCCCCTTCCGTTCCAGAGCCGTCCGCAGCGAACCCTCTGCCATCGCCCAACCCTCGTCGGAACCGGCATATTTCGCGCGGTCGTTCGGGTCCCAGGTCGATAGTTCTACCTTGAATTCCTTGAATCCAAAAGTCCTGAGCACCGCCTCGGCAAAATCGATGCAGGCCACAACCTCGTCTTCAATCTGGCCCGGCGTGCAGAAGATGTGCGCGTCGTCTTGCGTGAATCCCCGCACGCGCAAAAGCCCGTGCATCGTGCCCGACCGCTCATAGCGATAGACGTTGCCCAACTCCGCGTAGCGTTGCGGCAAATCGCGGTAACTCCTGGGCGAGCTTTTGTAGATCAGGATGTGCCCCGGACAATTCATCGGCTTCAGCCGATACTCCGCGTCATCCAGTTCCATGGGCGTGTACATGTTGGCGCCGTAATAGCCGTCGTGGCCGCTGACCTTCCACAGTTCGCGCTTCATCACGTGCGGCGTAAACACCAGCAGATAGCCGCGCCGCAGGCACTCCTCGCGCATCCAGTCTTCCATCACTTTGCGGACGATGCCGCCCTTCGGATGCCAAAAAACAAGTCCCGGCCCCGCCAGCTCCTGAATGCTGAACAGGTCCAGTTGTTTGCCCAGCACGCGGTGGTCGCGCTTGGCCGCCTCCTCCAGCCGCGCAAAGTGCGCGTCCAGTTCCTTCTGCGAGAAAAACGCCGTCCCGTGAATCCGCTGCAACTGCGGATTCTTTTCGTCGCCCAGCCAGTAAGCCCCGGCCAGCGCCGTCAGCTTCACCGCCTTCACGCGCCCCGTCGACGGCACATGCGGCCCGCGGCAAAAATCCACAAACTTCCCATTGCGATAGAAGCTCACCTCGGCGCCCGGCTCGGTGAACTTGGTCACAAAGTGCGTCTTCATGAAGTCCCCGTCGCGGCTGAACTCCGCAAGCGCCTGCTCGCGCGGCTCATGCTCGCGCACAAACTTCTCGTCCCGCGCAATCACCTCCGCCATCTTGGCCTCAATCACCGCCAGGTCCTCGGGTGTGAACGGCTTCTCGCGATAAAAGTCGTAGAAGAATCCTGACTCCGTCGCCGGCCCGTGCCCCAGCTTCGTCTCCGGGAACAACTCCAGCACCGCCGTCGCCATTACGTGCGCGGCCGAGTGACGCACCACCTTCAGCGCCTCCGGGTCCTTCTCGGTAATCAGCTCCAGCCGCGTGTCGGCCGTCAGCGGCGTAGCCAGGTCCACCAGCCGCGGCGCGGCCGTATCCTCGGCGGCATACATCGCCGCCTCGCCCTCCTCCGTAGTCGGTCCCGTTGCGGTGCCGCCCAGAGGCGTCAGCCGCGCCACCACTGAGGCTGCGGCCAGCCGCGGCGATATCGAGTTGGCTATCTCCAAAGGAGTTGTCCCGGAGGGAACTTCGCGAACCGCTCCGTCCGGCAGGTGTACGGCGATTGTCTGTGTGCTCATGATGGGTAGGATTCCAATGGGACCGCGGCTCTGATTACAACGCGGCCAACACTATGAGGATAGAAGCATGATGGGTATCCCGTCGAGCCGCAATGCGCCCCCGGCCTCAGATCCGCGCCAATCCGGGAATCCTCCCATCACCCGAACAGGGGATGAGCGGCTGCCCCGAAAGGCCGCCCCGCCTGCCGGATGGGGAATATCCAATGATGCTGCCCTTCGCTAATGTCATCTTGTGGCCGGCAGTAAGCCGGCAAAAATGCGAGGAACATCCGATGCAGGTTCTGTGTAAAGGCACCAAGGGAAACGCCGAGACCCAATGCTGCGTCTGCGGCCAGGGATTCATCCTGTTCTGGGAGCGTCAGTCGCGCATGGAGCGCGCCGAGGTCCTCCGCGAAATTCAAAAAATGCTGCTCCGCCATCACCGTACTTCTGCCGGTCCGCAGGCTCATCCCGCCGGCAGCTTCCTGGTGCCCGAGTGGGACGGCCCCATCGCCTACTCCGGCGCGGCCATCCTTGGCCACGCCCCAAGCTGGGCACTCTAGCACCAAGACCGGTTGAATCTGTAATCGTGCCCATGAATCTGCGTGCCCCATCCTTTCGCAGTTTCATCGCGAAAGGGTGGGATACCACAACCCCCAATCGTCCACCCGCCAACCCACCACATAAGCCGGGTGGGACAGCACGCAATCACGATCAGCCGGGTATCAGGCCAAAATCTCAATCCACAACATCAACTGAAGACCATCGAGTTCGCTTCGCAGCCGCTTGGCGCCAACCTGAACTCTCAAACATTGCCTCAATTCCAATGCCGGCCCGCGACTTCACCCTCCGAGGTCATCGCGGCTGGCATTGTCTTTTGTTCCCTCAGCCGGCCCCGCACCTTCCGCGCTCAACTCAACTACGCTTCCTCGTGATACTCCATCTCCGTATTGATCGCCCAGATGTTCTCTTTGCCTTGAACGCCGTTCACAATGTTGTCCACGGCCGTCATCGCCGTCAGCATCGAGTGGTCCTGGTTGTTGTATTTATGCATCCCATTGCGGCCCACTAGAAATAAATTCTCAAATCCATCCGTGAACTTGCGAATCACATCGAAGCGGTCGTAACTGCCAAAATAGGCAGGGTAAGTCTTCGGCACGCGCACCACGTGCGAGTCTTCCACATCCTCGGCCTTGAGTATCCCGATTCTCGCCACCTCGTCGATCGCCAACCGGACCATCTCTTCATCGGAGAGCTTCCACAATGCGTCGCTATCGTTGCAAAAATACTCCAGGCCCATCCAGATCTTGTCCGGGTTGTCCACCAGCCACGGACTCCAGTTGTTGAAGATCTGCAAGCGCCCCACCTGCACGTCCGGTTCCTGAATATAAATCCAGTTGTCCTTCAGCGGCCCGCCGTTCACCTCGGTCACGGCCAGCTTCTTCGCCAGCAGCCCAACGGTGATAAAGTCGCGATACATCAGCCCCTCGCTCACCTCGGCAACCTCGCTGGGCACTCCGCCCGTGATCGCGCGGATCAGGTCGCGCACCGGCATGGTCGAGAAAAAAGTATCGCCGGCGTAAGTGCTGCGTACTCCAGCTTCATTCACCGCCTCAACGGAAACCACCCTGTCTCCCGCAATGTGGATGCGGTCAACAGTCAAGCCTAGGTGGATTTCGCCGCCTCCCTTGCGGACCAGGTCGGCCACGTGCTCCCAAAGCTGGCCGGGTCCCAGCTTGGGGTAGAGAAACCTCTCAATCAGCGAAGTCTCCGTATGCTTTTGTGCAATGCCGTCTGACCGGCCGGGGCGGAAGGTCCTCTTGAGAAAGTGAGCCACAACGCCCCTCAGCGACAGGCCCTTGATGCGCTGCGCGCCCCACTCGGCGCTAATCTCGTGGCAGGGCACGCCCCATATCTTTTCTGTATAAGACTTGAAAAAGGTCAGGTAAAGCTGTTTGCCAAAGCGGTTGATCAGGAAATCTTCAAGAGAATGCTCCGCGCGCCGTGGCAGCAGCGCCGCGCGCATGTAACTCAAACCCGCGCGCATCGTTCGGCCTGCGCCCATCTTCTTCAGCGTATCCGCGCTCAGGCGAATCGGATAGTCAAAGAAGCGGCGAAGAGAATAGATGCGGCTCTTGCGCTCGCGCACCAGCATCACCAGGTCTTCCGTCCGCGGATCGGGAGCCGCCGCTGCCGCCTGTAAGTCGCGCTGCTGTCCCTGGCCGTGAAGTTTACGCTCTTCGCCTCGCGCCGCTTCAACCGGCATCAGATCGAGCCACCAGCGCATCACGCGGTCCGACTTGGAAAAGAAGCGGTGCCCGCCGATGTCCATGCGGTTGCCCTTGTAGCGCACCGTTCGAGATAGCCCGCCGATCTCCTGGCTCGCCTCCAGCACCACGGGCTTCACTCCCGTGCGCCGCTGGAGCTCAAGCGCCGCGGTCAGCCCCGCCGGCCCGGCTCCGATAATGATTGCTGTGCCTCTGATCATTGGGCATATACGCCGTGCTTCTTGCCCGCTTCCAGATACGCCATCACGTTCTCATACGGCATTCCGTCATGGATCGAGTGATCCGTCGACAGAATGTAGCCGCCCCCCGGCTTGGCGATGCGCATGCATTCCTTCACTTCATTCTCAATATCCTCCGGGGTGCCGGTGCTCATGGTGTATTTGTTATCCACGTTCCCGATCGGGCAAAGCCGCCCCGCGTAGCGCTCTTTCACCATCGCAAGGTTGCCCCCAGCCGCACGCTCCACCGGATGAACTCCGCTGATGCCCGTATCCGCAAGATCGTCCAGTACCTCCCAGATCTTTCCATCGTTGTGCATCACCACCGGCAAGCCCATCTGCTTTATCCCCTGCACCATCTCGCGGAACGGCGGAATGAAAAACGCGCGCAGGTGCTTCGGCGACATCAACAGCGACTTCGTCCCGCCCCAGTCATCGGAAATCTCCACCACCGACACGCCGCCCATCTCCACCACCCCGCGCACTGTTTCCAGAGTGTAGCGCACAAACGCATCGCACATCTCCCGCACCAACTCCGGATCGTCGTGAATCGTGAACGCCAGCGTCTCGATATCCATCAGGTACCAATACATCATCGTGAACGGGCCCAGCACCCCGGCCTTGATCGCCAGGTCGCCCGTGTTGGCCTTGATCCCCGCCCGCAGCATCTCGAACCGGTGCGGCGCCGTAGCCGAAGGCATCTTGTACTTCTCCCAGTCGGCGCGCGTCTTGATGGGCGTGTCGGTCTGCGCCATGATCGGCCAGCCGTTCTTCATATACGTCACGCCCCACTCGTCCCGGTACTTTGTACCCTCGGCGTGAACCTCTTCCTCCAGGCCGCAGAATCCGTTGATGCCCACCCACATGCAATCCAGGCCCAGCTTCGTCGCCAGCTCCACCTGCCGGTCGGCCTCATACAAAATCTGCCTGTGATTCAGAACCTTCTCGCACAGGTTGTTGCTGAACAGGTAATCGCCGATCGGTACCCGGTCGGGGGTTCCGCCGCTGAGGGCCGTAAGGTAACGTTCACGAGGATTCACGTTCAATCTCCGTCCTTCTTGACGAGACAGAATACTACCTCGCCGGAGGTAAGGTATATGCCGGCGCCAAACGCGTCGGGCGGCCCGGCGATTGCCGCATCTGCGGGCGGCCTGTGACGCTGCAACGGCCATATAAAAAGAAGAGTGCGGCCGAAGCCGCACTCTTCCGGTTGGTGTCGTGTTTAGAAAACGAACTTGCCGGCAAACTGCACCAGGCGCGGGCTGTTGAACTGGTTGGTGACTTGGCCAAACGGAGGGCCGGCCGGCGAGTAGGCGTTGTTGGGAGGTCCGAACTGAACGTGGTTGAACGTGTTGAACAATTCGGTGCGGAACTCGAATGCCACTTTTTCTTTGATGATGGGAGTGCGCTTGAAGATCGCCAGATCCCAGTTGTCGATCCCCTGGGTTCTGAGGCTTGAATCCACGCGAGTCTCATTTCCGAAGGTATATGGCGCCGGTTGGCTGAAAGCGGCTGGATTGATCCAGCCCTCGCCGCCGGCAAGCCCGCTCTTCACGCGTTGGTCGGCGCCTCCAGCGCCTTTCTTCGAGACGCCGGAAACCACCATGGGACGCAATCCGCCGCCCCAGTTGCTGGTTCCGTTGGCGATGGCCGTGGTCACGTTGACGGGGAACCCGTCCATGAAGGTGGTCACGCCGTCAATGCCCCAACCGTCGACGATCTTGTCAGCCGGGCCAGACCAGTTGTTGAGGAACCTCTTGTTTCTGCCCAACGGAAGGTCGAGCACGTAGCTGACGATCAGGTGCTGGCGCACATCCTGCGACGAGAGAGACTTTTCACCGCGCAGATTGTTCCAGTCCTGAACGCCGCCCTCGCCGCCCTGCTCCAGCCAGGAGGTGATGGTGTCCGTGTTGCTCTCAAGCTTCGCCCAGGTGTAGGCAGCCAGAAGAGTGCCGCCGCCGCTGAAGCGCTTTTGCAGCGTGGCTTGCAGTGAGTGATAGATGCTGGCAAACGATCCCTGTCCCGCATACTCCAGAGTGGTGTATTGAGGGAAGGGGCGCAGCAACTGTCCGGCGTTCGTGGTTGGCTGGCTCAACGCGCTGCCAGGGTAGGAGTAATTGGCGAAGGGGTTGGTTACGGTTTGGGTGATCGCCGGGCCGTTCGGATAGCCGGTCAGGTCGCCGGCCTGTGTTGCGGCCTGCGCCAGGTAGCTGTCGGCAATCTGGTTCACCTGCTGGGCGTACTGCGGCAGATGCGTTCCCTTGTTTCCCGCGTACGCCAGATCGGCGAAGAATCCGCCCCAGAGAGTGCGCTGGACATCCAGGTTCCACTGCTGCGAGTACGGATACTTGAAGTCGCGGACAGAGATGCCCGCCACTGACTGGCCTTCCAGTTGCCAACCGGCCTCCGATCCCGCTGGGGCAAGAGTGCTTCCCGTCGGGACAGGGCAGTTGGAGCCGGCGCACATCGTGCGTCCCGGAGGCTCGATGAACGAGGCCCACGGCGTGCTCATGGTGTTGATCGGGAACTTCGTGTTGCTTTCGTTCCCGGTGTACTCGGTTTCGGCCGAGTTGGTCGGATCGTTCAGTGGGTTGGTGGCCCAGTTGGTGTCGATCGATGTCCAGAACAATCCGTATCCGCCGCGGATCACTGTCTTGGGATCGATGCTGTACGCGAAGCCGAAGCGCGGGGCAACGCCCTTATGATTCGGATTCAACGAGTTCCGGCTGGGGTTTCCCACGGTGTCCACCAGGTCCACATTGCCCAGCATCGAAACGCCCATCGCCTGCGTGGCATAGGGGTTCTGTTCCGTGGGGTTAAAGTCCACGTAACGGTTGAAGCGCTCCGTCCACGGCGTCTGCAGTTCATATCGGATGCCGAGGTTGAGCACCAGTTTTCCCGTCGCGTGATACGTGTCGTTGAAGTAGCCCGCGTAAACGTACTGGCGGCCGGCGATGAAGCTCACGTTCTGCGCCGCCCCGTAGAAGTGGTTGGTGATGTTGCTCGGGTTCTGCGCATATCCAAGAATGTAGTCGGCCAGAGCGAATTCAGTGGGATTGGCCTGGCTGTAGTCGGCCGTGTACGACCCGTTGAAGCCGAACGTGCCGCTGGCGGTGTTGGTCTGCGCATAGTTGTCCTGGCTCAGTTCGTACTGCAAGCCGGCCTGGATGGTATGCCGCCCGTGCACGATGGTCAGATAAGGCGAGATCCACGCCTGGGTGTCGGCATCTTGAATAAAGCTGCCTGCTCCCAAACTCGACATCACGTCTCCTACATAGCCAAGAATGAAGGCCGTCGGCGGCGTTCTGTCGCCGCTGGGCACTTCGCTGTTAAACGACGCGGGCCAATCCACGCCGGTTAGATCGTAGCCGGAGTTGACGGGCAGGCGGACGTACTTGAACCGGCTCGCCGATACGTCCAGGTTGCCGATGACATTGGACGTGAAAACGTAGTTGTAGCCCGTGGCCAGCGTCTTGGAGAGCATGGTCTCCTGGCAGCGGTCGCTGCAGAAGCCGGTGCCCAGCGGGTCGGTGGGCTGGTTCAAGTTGTTCCACTGCGTGAAGCGGCCAAAGATGTGCTGCTTGTCCGTGATCCTCTGGTCGATGCGCACCACGTTCTGGTTCTGGTTGCCGCCGGCGCCGTAGTTGTTGGCGTAGTTGCTCGTGAGGCCGGCGCCGTTGTTGGCGGCCGGATAAGCTCTCATGAACAACTTGGCGTCCGTCATGTTCACCCGCGCTGCCGGAATGATGTTGTTCTTGAACTTGGTGGTGCTGTACGGCGAGGGTGCCGTGCCTGCGCAGCCGCCGTCACCAAACACGTTGGTCCCGCCGGCGCCGCTGCCGTAGTGGTTATAGTTGCCGGCGCACGGATCGTAAAGCTGGCCCGCGTAACCCGTGTTCCCTGCGCCCAGATCGATATCCGTCGGCGTTCCGGCGGCATTGGCTGCAATCTCGCTGCGAACCGCCGCCGTGGGAACCGTGCCCGTGTACGTCACGCCCTGGCGAAGGCGGAAGCCCTCGTAGCTGTAGAAGAAGAAGGTTCTGTCCTTGAACACCCTTCCGCCTGTGTTGGCGCCGAACTGATTCTGCGTAAACGGAGGCCTTCCCAGGTGGTCGTTGTTCGAGAACCAGTCATTGGCGTTCAGCACCTTGTTGCGGATGTACTCATAGGCCTCGCCGTGGAAGTGGTTCGAGCCACTCTTGGTGCTCAGGTTCAGCACGCCGCCTGCCACCTTGCCCCACTCCGGACCGATGTTGTTGGTCTGGACTTTGAACTCCCCGATCGTGTCCTGGGTAGGAATGACGACTGGCAGGTTCACGTAGCCGATGTTCAGCGGTTGGCCGTCAAGATACTCGGCGCTCTGGTTGGCAAACGCGCCGCCGATCTGGAAGTTGCCCCATGCGAAGGGGTTCACCGTGGTGGCCGCCGAGCCGGCCTGGCCCTGCATGACCACCGACGGCGACACCTCGACCAGGCTGAAGACGTTGCGGCCGTTCAGTGGAAGCTCATCCGCGTTGCGCTCTTCCACCACCTGGCCCAGTGAAGATGTCTCCGCCTGAAGCAGCGGCACATCCGACGTCACCGTCACCGTTTCTGAAGCCGCGCCCACGCTCATGCCGATGTCGAGCCGCGTTGTTTGCTGCACCAGGACGGTGACGTTTTGCCGGTCAACACGCTTGAAGCCTGTCTTGTCGACAGTCACGCGGTATTGTCCGGGATACAGGTTCACAAAAGAATACAACCCGGTTTCGCCGGTTGCCTGAACCTGTTTGTCCGATGTTCCTACGTTGGTGAGTGTGACGGTTGCGCCTACTTCTGCCGCGCCGGATGCATCGACAACAACGCCGGTCAGGGCGCCGTAAGTGGACTGTGCCCTGAGATTGACAGAGCACAAAAGAAGGAGGGCTACGCTGAATAGGCAGGCTGAAAAAGCCAGGCCCAATTTTGTGCGCTTCGTGTTCGACATGGTGCCTCCAAAATTGTGAACAGGTTTAAGGAATGGTTTTGGCCTGGCGTGCGGAACGCATGCGTCAGGGGCGGTTGATGTGCGCTCCTCCCAACGGGGAGGAGAAACTACGCTGGATTTGGGGAAGAACCGGAGTGAAAGCTGAGCTTGCAAGGAGGGGAAGAGCCGCGCAGCTTGGGCGGCGGCTCTATCTGGGCAACAAGAGTGTGTCTGGGAGCGCCCATGGTCCGTAAATCGCAGGGAAATCGTGACGGCGGAACAAGTAACACCAGTCCTGTGGGCGAGTTTGCCGCAACTCTCAGGCCGGTTCTGACTTGTGTTCCTGTTGTCTCTCATGGATTACTCCAAATATCAGACAGGCACCCGAATTTCGACAGCGAACAGAGGTTACTTAAAACAGTTGTTCAATAAACGGCAATCATGCTAGCACAGCCCGCTGGTAATGGCAAAATTCGAGTTATAATCACTCCAGATGGGTATTTATCTGACTAAGGTTACCCCAACATCTTGTGGTTTCACAACTTCTGGGGCGACCTGGGATTTGACCAAAGACTTGTAGGGAGCCGGCCCGACAGCGACGGATTGTTCGAGTAG
>Ga0302320_10000850_pt1 | contig 72585 bp, 56 predicted proteins | sample Bog_T0_3_FD_202130 | JGI IMG/M metagenome (GOLD analysis project Ga0302320, IMG submission 202130) | Peat permafrost microbial communities from Stordalen Mire near Abisko, Sweden - Bog_T0_3 | ecosystem: Environmental > Terrestrial > Soil > Wetlands > Peat | place: Sweden: Abisko, Stordalen Mire... | reverse complement strand
CAGCAGCAGCAGCGCGCCCGCGGCCACGGCCACTGAGACGCACGCCCCCACCACGAATTCGCGTCGCGTTTTGCGGTCTACAGCCATCACGCGTCTCCCTTGTCCCGATCGCGAAGGCGCTCAAAAACAGTTTATGAATTCATCGAAGTTGCACGAGTGGGGGAAGTACTGGGGTAACGGGGCGTGACTCAAAATTACACGCCATGGTTCAAATACGTCCTGGGGAATATCTCCCGGTGCAGCTTGCCGGCATCCTCCTTGAAACAGATTACCTGTTGCCGACCGTGGATTGTTCTACCGCATCGCCGACCAGATGGCCAGATTCAGGCCCACCATCAGCACCGCGGATGCGGGGATGAGCAGCAGGGCTTTCCTCAGCCTGAGCGGGTCGCCGCCGGCGATGGCGCCTATGATTCTGGAGCTTACCGCGAGACCGGCCCATCCGCAGGTGATGACGAATCCGATTGCCGTGCCGGTCATGCGCGGGAAGGCCGCGCCGGTGATGGCGAGAACGGTCGGGAAAACCGGCGCCATCGAAAGTCCGGCGATGAAGACCAGCGCCGCGGCCAGCGCGGGCTTTGTGGTGCGGAGCATGAGGAAGGTAGTGACTGCCATGGCAATGGAGGCGGCCAGGGTGACCTGGATGGGCGGAACGCGGATGAGAATGGGCGAGACGCCGGCGCGGCCGACCAGCAGGCCGAGCGCGAATCCGAGGGAAAGAATGTTGAGGGCGCGCGACTCCGGAATGCCCTGGGCGATGAGATGGCGCGGGAGCCAGTTCCATACGCCCACTTCGCAGGAGACGTAGAGGAAGAGCAACAGGCCCAGCAGAAAGAGGAGCGGACGGCCGAGGATGGGGCCGGCCTGGGTGAGAACGAAGCCGGATGCGCCGGCGGGCGCGGGCATCTGCGTGACAACCTGGACGGCGAGGGTGAGAAGGGTGAGCGTGGCAACGGTATAGCAGAGGCGGACCCAGTTGCGCTTGAAGAGATTGGCCGAGATGAAGGGAGTGGTCAGGCCGCCGAGTCCGAAGAAGAGGTTGACGAGGTTGAGCGCGATGGCGCTATGCGCTCCGCTGACGCCGTTGGCCAGCGCGTTGGCGCCGGTGACCACGATGCCTCCGCCGATGCCGAGCAGGAAGAGCAGGACTACGATGTTGCGGTAGTTCTTGGAGCGTGGCAGCCCCACCAGGGCGAGAACGATGAAGGCCAGGCCGAGGATCAGGCCGATCTTGTCGCCTTCGGTGTCGAGCAGCGGGCCCACTCCTACCGAGGCGATCATGAGGCCAAGCGCCTGCGCAAAAGCGATAGCGCCGTTTTGCGCCGGGGTAAGGCGGAAACGTTCGGAGAGTTCGGGCAGGATAGTGCCGAGCATGGCTGCGATCATTCCGTAGACAAAAATTGCGAGAATGGCGGCAAAAATCAGCAAGCGTGGGTTTCCTTTCGGGGAACGGCTTCAAAATACAGGAATCTGCCGGGATGGGGCAAGGATTGCTTTGCACGCTCGCCTCGTGCGGCTCCAGTAGACTGGTAGGCAATGAGATGGGCACGCACATGGGGCTTGGCCGGGCGAGCGGTTGTGGCGGCCTTGGGACTGGTTGCCGGGCTGGGCCTTTGGGGATGCGGTATGCCGGGTGCGCCGCAGCCGCCATCGCTCAACCTGCCTGATCAGGTGACGGATCTGTCCGCGGTGCGCACTGGCGACCAGGTTTCGCTCACCTGGACCATGCCTAAGAGGAACACAGAAAAGCTGATACTGAAGGGCAATGTGCAGGTGCGGGTCTGCCGCAGAGAGAGCGACGCGGGCGCGTGCACGCCTGCCGGCAGCGTGCAGTTCGCGCCCGAAGCCGATGGCGCATTCACCGAGACGTTGCCGGGGTCGCTGGCGGCGGGCCAGCCGCGGCTGCTCAGCTATTTTGTTGAGCTGGTAAACCGCAAGGGGCGTTCGGCGGGGCTCTCGGACGGCGCGGACGTGCTGGCCGGCGAAGCGCCGGCAGCGGTGGAAGGCCTTGACACGGAGATGGGCAAGAGCGGCGTACTGCTGCGCTGGAAGACAGGCGCGAACCCGGCGGCAATACGGCTGCAGCGGAAACTGCTTACGCCGCATACCAAATCGCAGGCCAAAGGAGAGCAAGGCCCGCTGGCGCCGCCTCCTGAACCCGTGGAACGAACTCTGCTGGTGGAAGCGGGCGCCGTGAGGGGACGCGCGCTCGACAAGGACATTCGCTTCAACGAAAGCTATGAGTATCGCGCCCAGCAGGTGGCGAGCGTGACCGTGGGTTCAGCGAAGCTGGAACTGGCCGGGCCGCTATCGGCGCCGGTGCGAATTGAGACTGTGAACGTGTTTCCGCCCGGCGCGCCGGCGGCCTTGGCGGCCGTGGCCACTGCCGGCGAAAACGGCAGCGCGCCGGCGATCGACCTTAGTTGGCAGCCCGATACCGAGGCCGACCTGGCCGGCTACATTGTTTACCGCCGCGAGGGCGATGGCGGCTGGCAGCGCATCTCCCCTGCGCAGCCGGTGGTCGGTCCGGGATTTCACGATGGGAACGTGCTAGGCGGCCACTCCTACCACTATGCGGTGAGCGCCATCGACGAGGAAGGACATGAAAGCGCGCGCTCGGCTGAAGCGCAGGAGACGGTGCCGAGCCCTTAACACATTCGCGGTCGGGGATCGCGTCGAGGAAGCGGGTCCACTATGAAATATTGCCGGTTTTTGCTGAACGACGAGGTCCATTACGGCGCCCTGGAAGACCGCAGCGGCGAGTTCTGGATTACCGGCCTTGCGCCCGCGCCGGCCGACGACCTGGCCTACCGGGTGGCGCTTGATGAGATAGATGCGTGGGGCTTGGAATTTAAGCCGATGCCGATGAGGGCGGCCAAGCTGCTGCCTCCGGTAACGCCTTCAAAGATTATTTGCGTGGGGCGCAACTACCGCGCGCATGTGCGCGAGCTGGGCAACGAAATGCCCGTCGAGCCGCTGCTCTTCTTCAAGCCGCCATCGTCGCTGCTCAAACCGGGTGGAGCGGTGCGGCTTCCGGCGCAGTCCGAGCATGTGGATTTCGAGGGCGAGCTGGCGCTGGTGATCGGTCGGCGCGCCCACAAACTCAAGCCCGAAGACAACTGGCGTGATGTGGTGCGCGGCCTCACGCTGGCCAACGACATCTCCGCGCGCGACCTGCAGAAGAAGGATGCGCAATGGACGCGCGCCAAGGGCTTTGACACGTTCTGCCCGGTGGGACCGATTGTGAGCGACGAGCTGGATCTGGACGCCGGGCTCACGATCGAGACGCGGTTGAACGGCGAGGTGCGGCAGCACGCGTCGACGCTCGACTTCATCTTTTCGATTCCGGTGCTGCTGAGCGCCATCACGGCGGCATTCACGCTCGAGCCCGGCGACCTGATCCTGACGGGAACGCCATCCGGAGTGGGGCAGCTCAAGGCCGGCGACAAGGTCGAGGTGAGCATCGCGGGGCTGGGCGTGCTCAAAAATACGGTGGAGGCGGAGTAATTCGCGTTGAGGATTCGGAGCCCGCGTCAGCCCAATTTTCGGCCGCCAAAGAATCCCAGATTGGACCCGGTCGGAGGATCCTGCGGCATGACGCCGTGATAGTGCTTTCCAATTTCCTCACGAAATCGCTGCGGGTCTGCCGGTCGGCTCGAGAAGACGATCTTCGTGCCATCCGCTCCGATAATCGTCAGAGTTTTGGCCGTCTCGCTCTCTTTGATCTCTGAGATATCTCCCCACCGAATCCGCTTTTCGCCACGCAGCCAGAAATGCTGCTCGATTCCATCGTAGGCAACCACCACCGTTCCCGGGAACCGGAAAAGCTCCATAGCCGCCGTGGCAAGGATGGCCGCTGGAAACAATACGCCCCACGGCCTGCCGGCGTGTAGCTGCAAGTCATTGATGGCTGCCCACGCCGGTAAGAAAACAATCAGCGGCCACGCGAGATAGATGAGCGGATCCGGAGCGAACTCCACGCGTCCGCCGCCGTCGTCTTTGGCGGATCTCATTTTGCCGTTTTTGCGCATGCCCACAAACACAAGGAGAAACGAGGAAACGAGGTTGGCTATCTCGCGCGTAGGTTTCCAGATCATTTCAATCATCTTACCCCCGGGGACGCGATGGGCTGCCAGTTAAGGCTCTTCACCGCGGCCATCCCGGTTTGCACCGCGCCGCTCTGCAGCGCATCCAACGAAAGGGGTACACTGGTGCGGTAAGACGCCAGATCGGTTCCCCAGACCCCAGGAGGTAATCATGCCGCAGAATCTGCTTGAACAGTTGCGCCAGTACACGGTCGTGGTGGCCGATACGGGTGACATCCAGGTGATGGAAGAGTTTCGCCCCCAGGACGCGACGACCAACCCCTCTCTGATTACCGCGGCCGCGCAAATGCCGCAGTATCAACCTATTGTGGACGAAGTGCTGAAGGATGCGCGCAAGGAACTGGGCGACGGCGCAACCGACAGCGCGGTGGCCAACCTGGCCTTCCAGCGGCTGGCCATCGCATTCGGCAAGAAGATCCTGGCCATCGTTCCGGGGCGAGTTTCCACTGAGGTCGACGCACGGCTGTCGTTTGACACCGAAGCCACCATTGCCCAGGCGCGCACGATAATCGGCCTCTACGATAAGGCGGGAATCGGCCGCGAGCGCGTGCTGATCAAGATTGCCTCCACATGGGAGGGCATCTGCGCCGCCAAGGTGCTGGAGAAGGAAGGCATTCACTGCAACCTGACGCTGCTGTTCGGAATGCACCAGGCGATTGCCGCGGCGGAAGCCGGCGTCACGCTGATTTCCCCCTTCGTGGGCCGCATTCTGGACTGGTACAAGAAAGACACCGGCAGGGATTATCAGGGCGCGGCCGATCCCGGCGTGCAGTCGGTGACCAATGTGTACAACTACTTCAAGAAGTTCGGCTACAAAACGGTGGTGATGGGCGCGAGTTTCCGCAACATCGGTGAGATTACAGAATTGGCGGGGTGCGACCTGCTCACCATCTCGCCGCAACTGCTGGCCGAGTTGGAAAAGACCTTGGGCGACCTGCCGCGCAAGCTCGATCCGCAGGCAGCCCAATCGCTTCCCATCGAAAAAATCGTGGTGGACAAGGCCGCCTTTGAAAGGATGCACGCCCAGGACCGCATGGCTCACGACAAGCTGAAGGAAGGCATTGAGGGGTTCTCCGCAGCGCTCGAAAAGCTGGAGGGGTTGCTGGCCGCGCGGCTGGCGGCGCTCGAATCGCGGACGCCGGCAGCGGTTTGATTTGCGCTTCGCCACAGCACTGAATCGCACGGGCAGCCTCAAGGGGCTGCCCTATGTGATTGCAATCGATGATCCACTCTGCCAACAAATTTGGCGCTCCTCTCTTTACAAACTGGAGAATTAGGCTAGTCTCGGTGTTAACGCATCACCCTTGGCAGCGGCTGCTCTTCCCCGGCAACGCGCAATGTAATGCAGCCACTGCTTCAAGAGCACGCCGGTTGCTGTACGCAACGCCACAGGAGGTTTGCATGCCGTCTCAGTCTCATCCGCTCGAACCCTTCTTCAAACAGGCAGTCCGGAACAGCTACGAAGGCAGGCTGGGGCTGCGCGATCCGGAAGTGACCGGATATGTGGCGCGCCTGCTCTGCGAATTCTCAGAGGCCGGCAATCTTTACAAGGTGAAAGACGAGATGGGCCGTCCGATCGCGGAGCTTGAGGGGATGATCCAGGCCGCGGACCCGGTTCACGGCGCCGCGCCTTCGTTCGATGCGGAGCGCGCGCTGCGCAAGCACATCGGCGACTACGCATTGTTTGTTGCGGGCATGTATCCCGAGGCGATGGGCTCCAACCGCCGGATGCGCCGCCATTATCCGAGCCTTGGCGAGTTGATCCGCGCCGGCAAGGAGAGCTACTTCATCGTCAGCCAGTTCAACCTGTTCGAATATGAACAGGAGGCTCCGCTTTTCGCGCGGCTTTCCGACCGTTTCGAGCGTTGCATTCTGGGGCTGACGCTGGTGCGCGAGGAACTGGGGCCGCAAAAGCCGCGGATGCTGCCGCCGACAGTGAACTGAAGCTCGCTGACGCACGATGCCCATCCATTTAATTCCCAACCCTCCAGGTTGAATCCGGTCGTCTGCCGGGCGATACTTGTATCGGTACAAGTATCGAATCGACGATCAGGAAGGATTTCCAGATGAGCGAATATGTAACGTTGCGCGCGTTGGACGGACAGAAACTGAGCGCATATGTGGCTCGGCCGGACGGCGAGCCGATTGCGGCATTGGTGGTGGTGCAGGAGGTCTTCGGCGTCAACGCGCACATTCGTTCCGTAGCCGACGGCTATGCCAGGGACGGATTCCTGGCCGTTGCGCCGGCGCTGTTCGATCGCATTGAGCCGGGCATCGAGCTGAGCTACGAAGGCGCCGACATGCAGACAGCGATGAGCCTGATTCCGAAGCTCGATATCGATAAGGCGCTTGCCGACGTTCAGGCCGCGATTGAATTTGCGGCGAGCGATGCAGGTAAAAAAGTGGGCGTGATCGGGTATTGCTTTGGGGGAACGCTGGCGTGGCTGGCCGCAACACGGCTTCATCCCGCCGTGGCAGTGGGCTATTACGGCGGGCGCATCGGCAACTATGCCGGCGAACAGCCTCAGGTCCCTGTAATGCTGCACTTCGGCAAGCAGGACACGCACATTCTCGCCGCGGAGGTAGAGAAGGTTCACGCCGCGCATCCCGAGGTGGAGATTTACTGGTACGACGCGGGCCACGGCTTCAACTGCGATGCGCGCGCCAGCTATAGCGCCGCGGCGGCGCAGGAAGCGCGCGTGCGGTCGCTCGAATTTCTAAAAAAACACTTGTCGTGAAGGCCCGGTGTTCCTTCATCCTCTATGCGGGCGCAACATCAGGCAGGTGTCCCGCGAGGCGATGGAACGCGAACAGGGCGACCAGGTAGACGGTGCCGGCAACGGCGAAGAGCGGCGCGTAGTTGTGCGTGTGCTCCAGCACCTCGCCTGCGGCCGCGGCAAAGATCACGCCGCCCAGGGCCCCGGCGGTGCCGGCAAGTCCAGCCATGCTGCCCACCTCGGATTGAGCAAAGATGTCAGCGGGAGTGACAAACAGATTGGCGGAGAAGCCCTGGTGTGCGCCCGCGGCCAGGGCAACCACGGCAATAGACGCCCAGAGCCAATGCACGCCGGAAGCGAAGACCACCGGCAGGGCGCACAGCGCGCAGAGGAACATGGCCATCTTGCGGCCGAAGTTGATGCTGCCGCTGCGGCGGATGAGAGCCCCGGCCAGCAGGCCTCCGCCCACGCTGCCGGCGCTGGCTGTGAGATAGACGACGATCAGAGGAAGCCTCATCTGCCAGATGGTGAGTCCGAACCGCGCGGCAAAGAACTTCGGCAGCCAGTAGAGATAAAACCACCAGATAGGGTCAGTGAGAAACTTGGCAACGCATGGGCCCCAGCATTCGCGGCGCGCCAGCAGCGCTCGGAACGGGACCCGCGGAGCGGTGCTCACAGCGATTTTGGGACGCAGGCGATTGTAGGGAAACGCGAGCCACGCCGCCACCCACACCAGGTCAAGCGAGCCGGTGGCGAGAAAGGCCGCGTGCCATCCCCACCTGATCACGATAACCGGAATAAAGAGCGGCGTAAGCTGCACGGCAAGATTCATGCCCGTGTTGACCCAGCCCATGGCCAGCGCGCGCTGTTCGGGCGGAAAGTAATCGACCGTGGTCTTGATGGCCGCGGGGGAGTTGCCTGACTCGCCAAGGCCAAGCAGAAAGCGCACCGCGGCGAACCCGATCACCGAGCCGACCAGCGCGTGCATGCAACTGGCGATGCCCCAAAGAAGAGAGGCACAGGCGTACCCGGCCTTGGTGCCGATGGCGTCGAGAATGCGGCCGAAGGTGACGTAGCCGATGGCGTACGCGACCGTGAAGCCGGTGATGATGAAGCCGTACTGCGACTCCGACCAGTGCAGCGTCTGTTGCAGTTGCGGAGCCAGCAGGCCCAGAACCTGGCGGTCGAAATAGTTGAAAGTGGTGGCCGCGAACGCAAAAAAGCAGACCACCCAGCGCACGCGGTTATACACAGGAGCGCCAGCAGGAGCTGTCATGGTGGGCGAGGCGGAGTTTGCGTTCATGCCCGCGCGACCGAAGTTTCTGCGTTGCCATCAAGGCTGCGAAGCCTGCTCAATCGAGGACCAGGCTCAAATCCCCAGGTGACCACTCCCATACTTGCGGATTCTCTTTGATGTGCGAACGCGATTGCAGAGCTTTCCTTTTGTTTTGGACCGCGCGTCCTGCGATTGTCTGTTGCGGTGACTGGCATTCCATACCATGGTACTTCGCCGGGTCCTCGGATAAGAAGCCGGGGGCCGCATGGCTGCGCAAATTTAACAATTCAATTGGAAAAACAGCCTGCGGTTTCCCGAGGTTCCGCCTGCAAATCTTCGGGGACCTAGGGAAACCGCGGACTGCAAACGGACCGGCTCGTCTCTGAGCCCTCACTCCGACCAGACGCCCAATACGTTGCCCACTCCATCAGAGAAGTGGAAGCGGCGGCCGCCGGGAAATTTGAAGGTGGGCACGACCACGCCGCCACCTTCGAGCCTGACGGCGATCTCTGTGGCCGCAAGATCAGAGGAGTAGAGCACGACCAGCGGCGCAAACTTGCCCGGCCGATCATGCGCCGCGCTCTTGACGAACCCTCCGTCGATGCCCGCGCCCTGGAAGCTTACATATTCCGGCCCGTAGTCCACGAAGGTCCAGCCGAAGACCGTTCCGTAGAACTTCCTGGCCCGCTCGATGTCGGTGGTATGGAACTCGATGTAATTGATCTTGTGGTGATTTCCCGGGTTACTCATGACTTCTCTCCTTGGCGGTTGATTGCGTGGAGTCGAGGAAAAGCGGCGCAGATATGAAGCGCAGGCACACCTTCCCAGGCGTGCTTCTGAAGCGCCCCCATCCGCAATCCCTCAGAAGCCGGGGAAGGCAGGTAGAGTCCGCTGGTTGACATGCCATGCGCGGACTGCCGAGGTACAAGAAAAACTTAGCAGAGGCCCGGACACGACGCAACTGAAATCTGCCCATTCAGAGCAACTCTCCAGGCGGTCATGTGTTCCTCAGGCGAGCGCCTAGTTTATCGCGGCACAACGAACAGCCTGCCCGGATTCTCTCCTACCGAAACGCCCTCACCGTGACCACCCAGGTCCACAAGCAATTGACGCAGCGCCCCGTCGTGCAACACGTTGTTGCGAATCACGCAGTTCTCCAAGCCCTGGTAGACGATTCCATAGGACGGCGTCCACTTGCCCTCGCCGCCATCATCGCGACCGGACCAGATCGTGTTGCCCGTGCACGTTACGCCGGTCGCGCCTTCGATGAAAATCTGCGCGGAGTCATGACTCTCAGCATCGGCTAACTTGCCGCTGCGCTTGATAAAGTTGCCGGTGATGGTTACCTGCGTGGGACCGCGGCCGTTATTGCCTCTGCGCAGCGCTATGCCGCACGTACCCGCGCGGTCAAAGAAGTTTCCGGTGATCTGGTAGCCGTCGCCTCCCGCTATCACAAAGTTCTCCGCGCCGTTCCATTCGATGCGGTTTGCAGTAAAGGTCATCGACGCGTTCTCGTGCCGCGCGGCGAAGCCCGCGCCTTGGTTGCCTGAAAACCAATTGTCGAGAATGAACCCGTCCCAGCCGCGCATGTTCATGCCGTCGCCGCGGTTATATGCGAACTGGCAGTGACGGACGCTGAAGCACCACACACAGTCCAAATGCGCGCCGTCGCCGCTGAAGCTCGCCACACGACACCGCTCGATGCGGAAGCCGTCTTCATGCTCTCCGTATTTGGTGCGGTTCGTCAGAATGCCGTGGATGCCGGAACCGAGAGAACCGCCCTCCAGCGCAAGGCCGTCAATGGTTGCGCCACGCGCATCGGTCAGGTTCAGAAGGCAGGAGGATTGGGCGCCGGCCAGCTTGAGCACGCTCCCGCCGCCATGCGAATAATTCCACGCGGGAATGCCGACCAGCGCCGTACCTGGGCGCACGTGCAGTTCGTGCGTCCGATAGGTGCCGGGAGGAATAAAAACGCAGCCGCTCGACTTCGCCGCGGCATCCAGCGCCTTTTGCAGGGCCGCTGTGTCATCTGTTTTGCCGTCGCCAGCCGCGCCCAGTGACCGCGCATCCAACAGGCCGCCGTGCTTACCGGGCTGCGCCGGCGAAACTGCCGAACCCATCAGCAGCGAAGCTCCACCGAGCATCGCGCCAAGCGTCACATCCCGCCGGCTGAATGCGTCCATACTCGGCCCCTTTTCTGCCGCTCGCCATTTTACAAAATGTACCGGCTCAGGTCGTGGTCTTTCACGATGGACGCTACCATCTGCCTTACATATTCAGCGTCGATGAGAAACAGCTTCTCCGGGCCTGATGCGGTCATGCGTTCCTCGTAGGGGAGCGGCGTGGAGGATTCTCTCTTGATGGCCTCGGAAAGCGCGGCGGCCGCTTCATCGTCGGGCGCGCGGCGGGCCACGTCGGGAGCCAGGAAGCTCACGTCTTCAAGCACGCGCTCCATGATGGTGTGCAGGCGGCGCGCGCCGATGTTTTCAGTGGTCTCGTTTACCTTGAAGGCGAACTCGGCCATCTCGCGCAGCGCCTCAGGAGCAAACTCCAGCCGCACGCCCTCAGTCTCAAGCAGCGCCGAGTACTGCTTGGTCAGCGAGGACTTGGGCTCGGTGAGGATGCGCAGAAAATCGTCGACGGTGAGCGATTGCAATTCAACGCGAATAGGAAAGCGGCCCTGCAATTCGGGGATCAAGTCGCTCGGCTTGGAGACGTGGAACGCGCCGGCGGCGATGAAGAGAATGTGGTCGGTGCGGACCATGCCGTAGCGCGTGTTCACCGTGGTTCCTTCCACGATGGGCAAAATGTCGCGCTGCACTCCTTCGCGCGAAACGTCAGGGCCGTGACCGCCCTCGCGTCCGGCGATCTTGTCGATTTCATCTAAAAAGACAATACCGTTGGACTCGACGCGCTCGACAGCCGCACGGTTCACCGCGTCCATGTCGATGAGCCGGCCTTCCTCTTCCTGCACCAGGTAGTCGAAGGCGTCGGCGACCTTCATTTTGCGTTTCTTTGAGCCGCCGCCGAAGATGTTGGGCAGCATGTCCTTGAGGTTCATCTCCATGTCTTCGAGGCTCTGGTTGGAGATGATGCCGAACTGCGGAGTCCCGCGCTCGCGCACGTCGAGCTCCACCTGGCGCTCGTCCAGCTTGCCCTCGCGGAACTGCTGGCGGAGCTTCTCGCGGGAGCGCTGATAGCTCTCCGTGCCGGGCAGCGAGAGCTGGCCTTCCTGCGCGGGCGTGGCGGGCGGCGGAGGCAGCAACACGTCGAGCAGGCGCTCCTCGGCATTCATCTCCGCCTTGTCCTCCACCTCTTCGAGCCGCTCTTCGCGCACCATGTCGATGGAGATTTCCACCAGGTCGCGAATCATAGACTCGACATCGCGGCCCACGTAGCCGACTTCAGTAAACTTTGAGGCTTCAACCTTGAGAAACGGCGAATTGGTGAGCTTGGCCAGGCGGCGCGCGATCTCGGTTTTACCCACGCCCGTGGGGCCGATCATGATGATGTTCTTGGGCATGATGTCGTCGGCGATATCCGGCGGCAGCTTCTGGCGGCGCTGGCGGTTGCGCAGCGCAATGGCCACAGCGCGCTTGGCGGCCTTCTGGCCGACAACATGCTTGTCAAGCTCGGCGACGATCTCACGCGGAGTCAGCTCGTCCAGCGAGAGATCCTGTTCTTCAGCGGATGCGGGTAAGTAAATGGCCATGAACGGAAGCCGGCGGAAACGTCCCGCTAGCCCTTCAACTCCTCAATCGTAATGCGGTCGTTGGTGTAGATGCAGATTTCGCCGGCGATCTTCATCGCTTTTTCGGCAATCTCGCGGGCGCTCAGATCGGTGTTTTCAAGCAGCGCGCGCGCCGCGGCGGTTGCATAACTGCCGCCGGAGCCGATCGCCGCCAGAGCCTCGTCGGGATCGATCACGTCGCCGGAGCCGGAGATGAGAAACGTCTGCGCCTTGTCGGCGACCAGCAGCAGGGCCTCAAGGTTGCGCAGCATTTTGTCGGTGCGCCAGTCCTTGGCCAGCTCGACGGCCGAGCGGTTCAGATTGCCGGCGTACTGCTCCAGCTTGGTCTCAAAGCGTGCGAAGAGCGAGAAGGCATCCGCGGTGGAACCGGCAAATCCAGCCAGAATCTTGTCCTGATAGAGGCGGCGGATTTTCTTGGCCGAGTGCTTGAGCACGTGGTCGCCAAGCGTAACCTGCCCATCGGCGGCCATGACCACGTCGCCGTTGCGGCGGACACAAACAACGGTGGTGGAGCGAATGCGGGACTGTTTTTTTTGTGTCATGCTCTCGTCCAAAATCAGTTAAAAACCTCGTCAAGTTCCGCATCCCGGGGCAGAAAAACGCCATGGGACGCAACCTTGAGTATAGGTCATTTGGATGATGGGCCGTGTGCGCGGCGCGGTCTGCCGATGGCCGCCGCCATGGAACGGCTCGTAACAGCGGCGCAACGTGCCTGGCGTATCCTCTAACTTGAACCTCGGGGATGGACCCCTTCTGGAATGACCCTCCTGAACAACGCCGGATGGGAGATCGCCGCCGGTCTCGCTGCATTTGCCGCGCTGGCGGGAGCAGCCGCGTGGCTGGCATTGCGCAAGCGCCCAAGTCCTGAGGAACTGGAGCGCGCCCGCCGTCAGTTCCTCGTGCAATCCGGCCGCCTGGTCGACGGTATGTTGCTCGATATCAGCGAGATCGAAGCCGTGGATGGTCGCACGCTTACCATGCTGATGTTCAACTATCGCATTGCCGGCGTGAACTACGAGTGCTCACAGGACATAACCGGAATGCGGGACGTGGTGGACGCGGCCGAGGTGCGAGGCGGCTTTCCGTGCACGGCGCGGTACCAGCCGGGCAACCCGCAAAACAGCATCGTGGTTGCGGAGGGATGGACCGGACTGCGCAAGGGATTGCCGCAGTTGCCGATCTTCGACGATCCGGAGCCTATTGATCTGAGTCATTTACGGCCAGGCCGAGGGTAAAATGCTGAACACGCCAAAAATAGAACAACCCGAGGTTGCGTCCGGCTGAGCGTGGCCAGGAGAGTGGCGCGGTATACCCATCCCCGGTTACACTTGGAGTATGCATGTCCACGCGGCGCCTGCCGGAAAGGGCGCAAATCGGACAACCAATGTTCTGCGCTTCTCGCTGGCGGCCACGCTCGCTTACGTGGTGGTCACGTTCATTGCGGGGCTGCGCGCGCACTCCCTGGCGCTGCTGTCGGAGTCGGGCCACAACGCCTCGGATTTTCTGGCCCTGCTGCTCAGCTTTGCCGCCGTCTACTTCCAATCGCGCCCGGCCGACCACGCGCGCACCTTCGGCTACCAGCGCGCCGGCGTGCTGGCCGCGTTTGTCAACGCCGCCACGCTCATTGTCATCTCGCTGTGGATTGGCGCGGAGGCCGTGCACCGGCTCTCGAATCCGGTGATCGTACAGCCCCGGCTGATGATGATTGTGGCCGCGGCCGGCGTGGTGATGAATGGCGTGATTGCCGCGCTGCTGTGGGGCGTGGCCCGCGACGTGAACCTGCGCTCGGCCTTCCTGCACATGGCCGGCGACACGCTTTCAACTGCCGCGGTCATAGCCGGCGGCGCGGGCATCCTGCTCACCGGCAAGAACTGGATCGATCCGGTTCTCTCGCTGCTGATCGCCGCGCTGATCCTCTGGTCGAGCGCAGGCATTGTGCGCGAAACGCTGAACATCCTGCTCGAAGGCATGCCGCGCGGTGTCTCGCTGCCCCAGATTCGCCAGGGCATGGAGGACGTGGAGGGCGTCATCGATGTCCACGACCTGCACGTCTGGAGTCTTGGTTCGCAGTCGCACGCGCTGGCCTGCCACGTAACCATTGCCGATATCCCGCCGTCAGAGAGCGCGTGTATTCTGGCTAAACTTCATCATGTGCTCCGCGACCACTTTCTCATTAGCCACACGACGATTCAGTTCGAGCACGTTGGCTGCGGTGAGCTGGATGGCTGCGTGGCGCCCCCCGAGGAGTTGGCAGGCAGCCAGATGCACCATCACGGGCATTCGCATTAATTCAGATATTCTGGTCCACTTTGAGGAGTAACTCGCTTGCCCCGTCTTCGCGCCGCGCTGGTTTTGCTTTTCCTGACTCCACTTTGTGCAGCACAAAACTCCGTCGCGCGCGCAGCGCAATCCTCCCAGGCCGAACTGCCTTCTGCGCCGATTGAAGCGCTCGCCGGCGAGTACACCGATCCGACCGATCCAGGTTTCGGATACAGCTTCTACGCACAGGACGGAAAGTTGACCGTCGAGTCCGCGCGCTGGATTCCCACCATGTTGCAGCCCATCGCGGCAACCCTGTTCGGCTATCCGGATTCGAAGCGAACCATCGCCTTTACTTTGGATGATTCCGGCCGCGGCGCGAGCATAACGTTTTCCGACGATCCGAACACGATTTATCGCCGCACTGGGAACCCCGTGCATCACCTCTTCCACGACTACCAACGCTCTGAGGTCATGATCCCCATGCGCGACGGCGTCAAGCTGCACGCCGTGATCCTCAAGCCGGCCGACATTGCCGCGCCGCTGCCATTTCTGATGCAGCGCACTCCTTACGGGGTCGACGAGACCAGCCGCAAATCGTTCTTTGCGGAGCGCCCGGAGCTGGCTCGTGCCGGATACATTTACGTGGACGAGGACATTCGCGGTCGCTTTAAGAGCCAGGGCAAATTCGTGATGATGCGGCCGCTTGCCGATCACCGCAAACACAAGGCCGTGGATGAAAGCACCGACGCTTACGACACCGCTGCATGGCTGGTGAAGAATGTGCCCGGCAACAACGGACGCGTGGGCGTCGTCGGCACAAGCTATCCGGGATTCCTGGCCATGATGGCGGGCATCGATCCAAACCCGGCGGTAAAGGCTATTTCGCCGCAGGCGCCCATGATCGACGTGTGGATGGGCGACGACTTCTTTCACAACGGCACGTTCCGCCAGAGCTACGGCTACGATTACGTGCTGATGATGGAGTCAAGCAAGCAGAACACCGAGGTGAGCTACGGGAAAGACAAGAATGGCAACCCGGCGGACGGCTTCGATTATTTCCTCACGCGCGGGTCATTCGACGAGGACGCGAAGAAGTCCGGATCGAAGAAACTGCCGACCTGGAAGCTGTTCCTCGACCATCCGGCGTATGACACTAACTGGAGCTCGCGCTGCGTGGAGCAGTGGCTCAACACGGTGACCGTGCCCACACTCACCGTTGGCGGCTACTACGACCAGGAAGATATGTGGGGGCCGCAGGAGGAGTACGCAAAGCTCGAGCCGCACGACACAAACCACGAGAATTTTCTGGCGCTGGGGCCGTGGCGGCATGGATCCTGGATCGCATCCACAAATCATCTGGGGAATCTCGACTACGGTGAAGACACCGGCACCGAGTTCCGCACGCAGATCGAGGCAAAGTTTTTTGCCCATTACCTGAAGGACGAGCCGGGCAGCAATCCGTCGGGATTCGACCTCAAAAACACGGCCAGCTTTCAGACCGGCTCGAACACCTGGAAGCACTACGCGCATTTTCCACCGCAGGACTCCGGGCCGACCAGCCTCTATCTTCAGGGCAGCGGTCAGCTGAATTGGACCGCGGCCACGGCCGATGCGCGCACCAGCTACGCGAGCGATCCGGCCAACCCGGTTCCTTACCGTCACCGGCCCATCCAGCCGACGTATAGCCCGGGATCCCAGTGGTTCAACTGGCTCACTGAGGACCAGCGCTTCGTGACGGACCGCAAGGACGTTGCGGTATGGAAGTTGCCGGTTCTCAAGCACAATGTAACGCTCACCGGCGAGGTGATTGCTGACATTTACGCGGCCACCACGGGCACTGACAACGACATGGTGGTAAAGCTCATCGACCAATATCCTGACGACGATGCCGATCCCAAAATGCGCGGCTACCAACTGCTGACCAATGCGGAGATCTTCCGCGGGCGTTATTTGAACAGCTTCTCAGCCCCCTCGCCGATCGAGGCCGGCTCGATCCGCGAGTACAAGTTCTCGCTCCACGATGTGGACCATGTTTTCAAGGCCGGCCACACCGTGATGGTCGAGGTTCAGAGTACGTGGTTTCCGCTCTACGACCGCAATCCGCAGACCTTTGTGCCAAATATCATGACGGCGAAGCCGGAGGACTACAAGGCGGCGACAATCACGATTTACTCCGACCAAGAGCACGATTCGAGCTTGCAGGTGCCGCTAGTGAATGCGTGCGATCAGATTGAGTGTTTTTGAGAGTTGCGCACCAGCGGCCGGAGAACTTGACACAGTATATGTGCGCACATATACTGTGTTCATGAATATCACGCTCTCCATCGATGAGCAGCTTGTTGAGCGGGCGCGGGAAAAGCTTCGCGCCACCGGCAGGACCATCAACCAGGAGATCCGCGAACACCTTCAGCATCTTGCGGGCGATGACCAGCAGCTGGAGCGCGACCTGGAGTTCCTGGAGAGCACTGCCGGGCAGGGCGACTCGAAAGGTTGGAAGTGGAACCGCGAAGACGCGTATGAAGATCGCCTGAAGTGGCCGCGGCCATGACGCCCGAGGGCCCGAAGACGCAGCTTTCGCGCCTGATCAAGTTGGCGGAAAAGGGAGAACGGGTGGTCATCACCAGGTCCGGCAGGCGGGTCGTCACGATACCCGCGCACGAGGCCCGGCCCCAACGGGTTTTTCTCGACACGAATATCCTTCTTTACTGCGACGACCCTGCGCACATCTCAAAGCAACGACGGGCGTTGGAGCTGGTCCTGGAGCATAAGGCGCAGCGAACAGGGGTGGTTTCCTTGCAGGTGCTGCAGGAGTATTTTGTGAACGCCACGGGGAAGCTCGGTCTCGATCCCGGAGTGGCCCGGCACAAGGTCGAAGCCTATGCTCGCTTCGACCTCGTCGAGCCGGTCGCCGCAGACATTCTCGCCGCAATCGACTTCCACCGGCTGCACCGGATCTCTTACTGGGACGCGCTGGTGATTCATTGCGCCAGGAGGAGCGGATGCCGCGTTGTGTTGACTGAAGACCTGCAGCACGGCCAGGTATTCGACGGGGTCGAGATCGTCAATCCTTTTATATAGGGCCGTCGTTTCGCGATAGAATAGAAGCAGCGCAATGGTTCTCCACCAGCCCATCCCGGTACTTCTCTAGCGGCGCCCGCCGCCAAACTTGTTCTGCGCCTTTTTTCCCGCACAAAACCTGAATCAGAAGTCTGCCGCCTCTTGAGGGGCTGGAGTTTGCCATGATCGATCGTTTGGAACAGATGGAGCAGCGTTACGACGAGCTTTCCGCTCAGATGGGGCTTCCCGAGGTGATAACCGACCACGAAAAGTACCAGAAGGCCGGACGGGCGCTGCGCGAGCTCCAGGCGCCGGTGGAGAAGTTCCGCGAGCTGAAGCAGGTGCGGCAGGGGCTGGCCGAGGCGCGCGCGATGCTGGCCGACCCCGACATGAAGGAAATGGCCGAAGCAGAGATCGCCGCACTGGCGCCGCGCGAGCCGGAGCTTGAAGAAGAGATCAAGGTGCTGCTGCTGCCCAAAGATCCCAACGACGAGAAGAACGTGATTCTGGAGATTCGCGCCGGAACGGGCGGCGACGAAGCTTCGCTGTTTGCCGCTGAAATCTTCCGTATGTACACGCGCTTCGCCGAGCAGCACAAGTGGAAGGTGGAAGTGATGTCGCTCTCGGAGTCGGGCGTGGGCGGGTACAAGGAAGTGATCGCCATTATCGAAGGCGAGCGGGTCTACTCGCAGATGAAGTGGGAGAGCGGAGTACACCGCGTACAGCGCGTTCCGGCCACGGAGACCCAAGGGCGCGTACACACTTCGGCCGTGACGGTGGCCGTGTTGCCGGAGGCCGAGGATGTGGACATCAAGATCGAAGCCAAGGATTTGCGCATCGATACGTTTTGCTCGTCGGGACCGGGCGGGCAATCGGTCAACACCACTTACTCCGCTGTGCGCATCACGCATATACCCACCAACACCGTGGTGAGCTGCCAGGATGAAAAATCGCAAATCAAGAACCGCGACAAAGGCATGCGCGTGCTGCGTTCCCGGCTTTACGAGATGGAGATGGAAAAGCAGAATGCGGCGCTGGCCAAGGAGCGCAAGCAGCAAGTGGGCACAGGCGACCGCAGCGAGAAAATCCGCACCTACAACTTTCCGCAGAACCGGCTCACCGACCACCGCATCGGCCTCACGCTGCACCAGCTCGACCTGGTCATGGAGGGCAGGCTGCAGCCGATTGTCGATGCGCTGATCGCGCACTACCAGGCGGAGCACTTGAAGGCCGACTCGACGCAGGCGGCGTAAGGCTTGGCCGCCCTTCGCAATTTCGTCCCAAGCGGAATGGCGCGCCTATGGTTCGGGCCGCATCCCGATCGCGCCCGCCAGGATTCGGAAACGCTTCTGCTGCATGTGCTGGAGAACAACAAGGCTTGGCTTCTCGCTCATCTAGACGACGAGTTCCCCGAGGACCAGGCCGCCCGCTTCACCCAACTGATTGACCGCCGATTGACCGGCGAGCCCATCCAATACATCACGGGCGAGACGGAGTTCTACGGACTGCCCTTTCGCGTCACGCCGGATGTGCTGATTCCCCGGCCGGAAACGGAGCACCTGGTAGAAAGAGCTATAGAGTTGGCTGCCGCCTTTGACCATCCGCGCATTGTGGATGTGGGCACGGGCTCCGGCGCGATTGCCGTTGCGTTGGCGCTCAAGCTGCCCGCGGCACAGCTCACAGCAATCGACTGCTCCACGCCGGCTTTGGCAGTTGCGCGCGCAAATGCTGAACGCAACGGCGTGGCGGAGCGCATTCGCTTTCTTGAGGGCGATCTGCTTGCACCCATCGCGCGGGAAACATTCGATATCGTAGTTTCCAACCCGCCCTATGTGCCGGAATCCGACTGCGCCTCGCTGTCCGTCGAGGTACGCGGCTACGAGCCCGCGCAGGCGTTGTTTGCCGGCAGCGACGGGCTCGCCATCTACCGCCGCCTCATTCCCGACGCCTTTGCCGCGCTCGTCTGCGGCGGCTTTGTGGTGCTGGAGATCGGCTACGGCCAGCAGGAGGAGATTCGCGCGCTGCTGGCGAGCGCGACCTTTGAAGAAACCGGATTTACCGCCGACCTGCAGGGAATTCCGCGCGTCACATCTGCCCGGCGCCCTCTCAAATAGAGCAGCCCACTAATTCGCGCGGCCGGTCTTGCTCAGTTCCTTATAGAAGCCCAGATCTTTGCCCGTCAGGCCTTTTGCAATATAGAGAATCTGCCCGTAGTGCATTCCAAAATGCTCCACGACCTGGTAAACGGCATCCAGGCCGCGAACGTGGTAACCCTGAATCTCGTAGGGGGCGAGCAGATCGTCCACAGTGAGACGCGCCAGCACGTTGCCGACTTCGGCCAGCGTGGCTCCCAGTCGCTCCAGAAGTTCAGTTTCCGTGAGCCCTCCTTGTGCCGCGAACTCGGCCGGCCGGTTGCGCTTGTCTTCATCCTTGCTGAACGACGCCACCAGCCACTGCCCCACGTTGCCGTTCAGGTGCAGGATCAGATTGCCGATGCTGTTGGAGGATTCGTTCGGGCGCCACCACACCTGCTCTTCGGTGAGTGGGGCCACGCATTCCCTGAGCCGCGGCCAAAACTGTTCGAGCAGCTTCTCGCGTGAAAACTCAAGAAACAGCTTTGCCAATTCGGCGTCAGTTTCCGTCATCGAAATTCCTCCATTGCGCAGCGGATACAAGCCTGCGAGGGTTCTCAAGAATGCCTGCCGCACCGCGGCCGAATCCAAATTTCCGGTCGGCGTCCGCTAGATCAGTTCGCTGCCCGCAAACCAATAGCAGATTTCAAACGCGGCGGTATCTTCGGCATCGGAACCGTGGATAGCGTTCTCCTGAAGGGAGCCGGCGAACTTCTTGCGGATGGTCCCTTCCTCAGCGTTGGCGGGATTGGTGGTGCCCATCAGCCTGCGCAGATCGGCAATCGCGTTCTCCTTTTCGAGCACCAGCAGAATCAAGGGTCCCGAAGACATGAACGTGGTAAGGGAGTCAAAAAACGGCCGCTCGCGATGAACGTGATAAAACCCCTCGGCCTGCGTCTTGGAAATGGATTGCTTCTTGATGGCAACGATGCGGAATCCGGCCTTGTCGATCTCGGCGAGAATGGCGCCGGTAAAACCGTTGCGGACCGCGTCCGGCTTGATGATGCTGAAGGTGCGTTGCGACACTTGGTTTGCTCCTGTCGGGGAATTGCTTCAACTCTCCATTGTAATTGCCGCGCTGGTGATCCACCCCCAACGTGCCGCGAATCTGGTAGAGTTTCGGAATGTTCCGCTTCGCCGCCGCTCCCCAGCTTTGTTTTGCGTCACTCATCGCAATTCTGGTTGCCGCGCCGGCGTTTAGCCAAAGCGCGACGCCTGTCACAGCACAGGCTGGGCCTCAACTGCGGGTTTTCGATCCGTCGCTGATCGACACCACGGTCGACCCTTGCGAGAACTTCTACCGCTTCAGTTGCAACAACTGGTTCAAACGCAATCCGCTGCCCGCCGATCAGGAAGGCTATGGGCGCTTCACAGAACTGTACGAGCTGAATTTGCTTCATTTGAAGGAGATTCTCGAGGTCTCCGCGGAGCCCACACCTGCACGCACGCCAAACGAGCAGAAAATCGGCGACGAGTACGCGAGCTGCATGGACACAGCTGAAGTGAACCGGCTGGGACTGAGGCCGCTGGAGCCGGAGTTGGAGCGCATTGCGGCGCTTGAGTCGACGGCGGAGTTGCCGGCATTGCTGGCTCACCTACAATCGATTGGCGTGGGCGCGTTCTTCGGCATGGAATCGGGCCAGGACTTTGCAAATTCAAACGATGTGATCAGCATTTACGGTTCGGGCGGACTGGGATTGCCGGAGCGCGACTACTACACGCGGACCGATCCGGTTTCAGTCAAACAGCGGCAGCAGTATGTGGATCACGTGAGCAAGATGCTTGTGCTGGCGGGCGAGCCGGATGCGCGGGCCGCGCGCGATGCGGAAACGGTGCTGGAGATTGAGACGCGGCTGGCCAGGGCATCGCTGACCATCACCGAGCAGCGCGATCCGCAGAATCTGAATCATCCCACCGATGTAGTTGGGATGGAGGCCATGCTGACGCATTTTTCGCTGGCCCGGTACCTGGCCGCGGCGCACGCGCCGGCAGCGGGCAACGCGAACGACAATGAGCCGAAGTTCCTGGCCGAGTTCAACGCCCTGGTGGCCGATACGCCGATTAGCGAGATCAGAGCGTATCTGCGCTGGCACCTGTTAAACGCCTACGCGGGCACCAGTATGCCGGAAAGTTTCGATCGGGAGAATTGGAATTTTTACACACACATCCTCAACGGCGCGGAGAAGCAGCAGGACCGATGGAAGCGCTGCACCAGCCGCGTTGACGATGAGCTGGGCGAGGCGCTGGGCCAGGTGTACGTGGCCAAATATTTTCCGCCCGCCGAAAAGCAGCGCACGCTGGAGATGACGCTGGCCATCGAGCAGGCGATGGACAAGGACCTCGACGGGCTGGACTGGATGAGCCCCGAGACAAAACTCAAAGCCCGGGACAAGCTGCACGCGGTGATGAACAAGATCGGTTACCCGGACCAATGGCGCGATTATTCAAAGCTGATCATCGTGCGCGGTGATGCGATGGGCAACCAGATGCGGGCGCGGGAGTTTCAATTTGCGCGTGACCTGGCTAAAATCGGCAAGCCGGTGGACAACGGCGAATGGCAAATGACGCCGCCAACGGTGAATGCTTACTACGATTCGCAGATGAACAACGTGAATTTTCCCGCCGGTTATCTGCAACCGCCATTTTTCAGCGGTAAAGAAGACGATGCGGCCAACTACGGTGACATGGGCTCGACGATCGGCCACGAACTGACGCACGGATTCGACGACGAAGGACGGCAGTTCGACAAGGGCGGCAACCTGAGGAACTGGTGGACGAAGGACGACGAGCGGAAATTCAACGATCGCGCCGAGTGCATGGTGAAGCAGTATGACGCCATCGAGGCTGTCCCCGGTGTTCACCTGAACGGCAAGCTGACGCTGGGCGAAAACCTGGCCGACCTGGGCGGGTTGTGGCTGGCGTGGCTGGCCTGGCTGGACAAGACCGAGGTCGCACACGTGGACATGACGGCAAAGACGGACAGCTACACGCCGGACCAGCGCTTCTGGATTGCCTACGCGCAACAGTGGTGCACGCAGACCCGGCCCGAGCAGTTGCGAACCCAGGCCCAGACCGATCCGCATGCGCCCGATGAGTACCGCGCCAACACGGTGCTCCAGGATATGCCGGAGTTCGCCAGGAGCTTCAGTTGCAGGAAGACGGCGGCAATGGTGGTTGCGAAGCCTTGCCGGGTGTGGTGAGAAGCAGAAGCCAACATTCCCACTGGGGTGAGTGCGCGCGCTGGTTCTAACCCTCTCGCGTGTTTTTGTAGCCGCCCTTTTTCACAACCAGGGTTATGCCGCGGCTGCTTGACCGCTATCAATCATCCCCGGCTACTTTGCAGCCATCAACTGGCGAAGCGTACTCCAATTCAGCAGGCTGATCACCTGCTGAGCGATCGCCGTGCCGGCCTGAATGCGGATCTCGATATTCTGGACGGACATCCGGTTGGCGGAATTCAGACTGCCTTTCACCTGGATGCTCTCTGAGCCCGTTCCCGGACCCGCGACCGCGGGAGGCGTGAAAGCGCCTAGAAATAGGTAGTTCACCTGCTGCGCCGCGCTCACATCGCCCCCGCCTGGCGACTGTACAAAAGGCGCAGAGACAACAAACCCTCCGCTCGGCAGCACCGTGACCGTGTGGCCGCCCTTGAAGCTCGAAATCCCAACCCCCGGCTGGTTGATAAAAACGCTGATGGTGCAGGAGGTGTGTTCCTGCTCCGCCTTGGTGGCATCGTGCAGAGCGTCGGTTGCCGCGGCCGCACCCGCCATGGTCCCTGACTTGAGGACGTCGCCGAACTTCGCCATAGCCGCCTGCACCGGCTGGTCGTACTGCTGGAAGATAGGCGAGTTCTTGTCCAGATTCAATTGCACGTAAAATGCCCCGCCCTGGTGCATCTCCTGCTCCGCCAGTTGAAAGGGCTTGCCCTCGGTATGCCGGGGAATCGAATTCAGAGGCTGGATCTCCACTTGCTTTTCCACGATCCAGCTCTGCGCGGTCAGATTATTGATGGCCGGCTGCAGCGCCGCGGTCAGCTCTTTGCGCACATGGTCGTTGAACTTCACCTCGCAATCCGAAGGCGACCGCGACTCCGCCCCGGCCAGCTTGTCGTAAATATTCGGATCGCAGTTGCCGAAAGTCCCGGTCGGCTGTTCGGCGGTAGCAGTCCGGTGCAGGCTGATCACGCCTGTGATCTTGAGCGGCTCGGTTCCGGTCACAGTGCCGCTGAAGGTCCCCTCCAGCGTCAGGTTATCCATCTTTGTGATCGTTACGGTAATGACATCGGCGTTGCGTGGCTGTGCGCTCTGGCTGTAGGGCCCAGGTCCCGTTAGATGCAGAGAAAATGAAACATGGCCGCCGATGTCGTCATTCTTCGCGGCATCGATGGTCTGCGTCAGCCCCTTGCCGTCCCACGCGATTCCCACCGTGGCCTGGTGGACGCCAGGCAAAGTGCGCAAGGTCAGAAATGCGTGGGCATCTGTTGCGGTGGCATACCAGTCGCCGTACATCTGGCCCAGGTGGTAGGCCTCGCCGGGGATGCCGGCGCCGCTCACCGTGACGGTGCTCTGGCTGGCGGCGGCAATGTGCTGGGCCCTGGCAAGGAGTTGAATTGAGACAAGCAGGAGCAGAAGGGTCAATTGCGCGCGAACGTGCATAGGGCGCATTTTATCCAGCGCCGATTCGCTTGCCAACAAGATTTCGATGAGACCTTGCTCAAGGGAAAGGCCCTGCCTGCCGGCGGCGCGAGTCTGCGAGGTTATCCCTTGGTGATAACCTGGGCGAGGGTTGCGCCGATTTCGGCAGGCGATACGACGACGTGAATGCCGGCCGCGGTCATGGCTTTCATCTTGTCGGCGGCGGTGCCCTGGCCTCCCGAGATGATGGCGCCGGCGTGGCCCATGCGGCGTCCGGGAGGCGCGGTCTGGCCGGCGATAAAGCCCACCACCGGCTTCCTGACGTGCTGCTTGACGAACTCCGCGGCGGCTTCTTCGGCCGAGCCGCCGATCTCGCCGATCATGATGATGGCCTCGGTGTCAGGGTCGTCGTTGAGCAGGCGGAGCGCGTCGATGTGCGTGGTGCCGATGATGGGATCGCCGCCAATTCCGATGGCCGTCGACTGGCCGATGCCGCGCTGAGTGAGCTGATGAACTGCTTCATAGGTGAGCGTACCCGAGCGCGAGACGATGCCGATGGATCCTTCCTTATGAATGCGCCCGGGCATGATGCCGATCTTGGCTTTGCCGGGCGAGATGACGCCGGGGCAATTGGGGCCGATGAGCCGCGACTTCGAGTTCTTGAGCTTGGCCCAGACCTTGACCATGTCGAGTGTGGGAATGCCCTCGGTGATGCAGACGATGATCGGAATGCCCGCGTCCTCAGCTTCAAGAATGGCGTCGGCGGCAAACGGCGGAGGGACGAAGATCATGGTGGCGTTGGCGCCGGTGGCGGAAACCGCGTCGGCCACCGTATTAAAGACCGGCCAGCCTTCATGCGTAGTTCCGCCCTTGCCGGGAGTGACGCCGCCAACCACGTTGGTGCCGTACTCGGCGCAGCCTTTGGCGTGGAAGGTGCCTTCTTTGCCGGTGAGGCCCTGAACAATAAGTCGCGTGTTTTTGTCAACCAAAACAGACATGTTATGCTCCCGCCTTCGCTGCCGCGGCTACAACTAATTCCGCCGCATCTTTCATCGTTGCTCCGACTTGAAAGTTTAGGCCGGATTCCTTCAGAATCTTGCGGCCCTCTTCTACATTGGTTCCTTCAAGACGAAGAACAATTGGGACTTTGACATTCAATTTCTTCGCCGCGGCCACAACACCGGTGGCAAGCCGGTCCACGCGCAGAATGCCGCCGAAGATATTGATGAAGATGGCCTTCACATGCGAATCTGAAAGTAGAATCTCGAAGGCATGCTCGATCTGCTCCTGCGTCGCTCCGCCACCCACATCCAGAAAATTCGCCGGGCTGCCGCCGGCGTACTGGATAATGTCCATCGTCGCCATCGCCAGGCCCGCGCCATTCACCATGCAGGCGATGGAGCCGTCGAGCTTGATGTAATTGAGCGCGTATTTGCTTGCTTCCACTTCAAGCGGATCTTCCTCGGCGGTGTCGCGCATCGCCTTGATGTCGGCGTGGCGGAAGAGCGCGTTGTCGTCGAAGGTGATCTTGGCGTCGAGCGCGAAGAGCTTGCCGTCCCTGGTGGTGATGAAGGGATTGATCTCCACCAGCGAAGCGTCGGTCTCAATGAAAGCTTTGTAGAGGCTCTGGAAAAACACGACCGCCTGGTTGATCTGCGTGGGCTTGAGGCCCAGGGCAAAAGCCAGCTTGCGCGCCTGCCATGCGCCAAAACCGATGGCCGGGTCGATGGTCTCCTTGAAGATGGCTTCAGGAGTTTTGGCGGCGACCTCTTCGATCTCCATGCCGCCGGCTTGCGAGGCCATGAAGACCAGCTTGCCTGTGGCGCGGTCGAGAACGATGCCGAGATAGAGTTCGCGGTCAATGTCCGCGGTCTCTTCGATCAAGAGCCGCTGTACCTTCTGGCCCAGGGGCCCGGTCTGGTGGGTGATGAGCGTCATGCCGAGAATGTTCTTGATGTGCAATTCCGCATCGTCTCGGGTGCGGGCCACCTTGACGCCGCCGCCCTTGCCGCGGCCTCCGGCGTGAATCTGGGCCTTGACGACGACGCCCGACGCGCCCTCGCCAAACAGCTTGCGGGCCGCTGCCAGGGCTTCTTCGGGCGTATTGGCCACTTCACCCCTGGGCACGGCAACGCCGTATTTTGCCAGGATTTCCTTTGCCTGATACTCGTGAATTTTCATGTTTTTTGGAACCGCCCCGTCCGCTGTTCAAGGGAATTTCGGGATCCGGCCTGTAGACTGCGGGCCTGCGCGACCGTGGCAGCGGTACTCAAATAGTATCTTGGCGGGCAATGGGCGGGCAAACGGGCCACGCCGCGCCGTTACCATGGAATGGTATGAGTTTATTGAAGGAATTGCTGAAGCCGCTGGCTGAGGACGGCACGGCGTTGACCCGCGAGCAATCAGCGGCCGTGCTCGAAGAGATTCTTCTCGGCGGCGTGCCGGAGGTCGAGACGGCGGCGCTGCTGGCGGTGCTGGCCACGCGCGGCGAGCAGGCGCCGGAGCTGGCCGGATTTGTGGATGTAATGCGCGCTCGCGTGACGCCGGTTCCGCTCACCAGTGAGGAGCGGAATGAACTGGTGGATGTGGTGGGCACCGGCGGCGGCGGCCCGCTGACCTTCAACATCTCTTCGGGCGCGGCACTGGTGGCAGCGGCAGCCGGCGCCAAAGTGGCCAAGCATGGGAATCGCGCCGTGACTTCGCGCTGCGGCGCAGCCGACGTTCTGGAGGCGCTGGGCGTGCCCATCTCGCTCTCGCCGGAGCAGGCCGCCGAGTGCCTGCGCGAGACCGGATTCATGTTCCTGTTTGCGCCGCTCTATCACCCGGCTATGAAGGCGATGGGGCAGCTCAGGCGGGCGCTGGGATTCCGCACCATCTTCAACCTGTGCGGGCCGCTGAGCAACCCGGCCGAGGCGCGCGCGCAGGTGATCGGCGTGCTGGCGCCGAGCAAGGTGCTGCTGGTGGGGCGTACGCTCGCGGCCCTGGGAGCCAAGCGCGCCTTTGTAGTGCACGGAACGGACGGGATCGACGAGCTGACAACCACGGGCGAATCGGTGGTGGCGCGCGTTGAGGAGTCGGAGACGGGCGAATCCGTTCTGAAGGCCGCGCGGATCACGCCGGAAATGGCTGGCCTGCCGCGCGCGATGCTCGACCAGTTCGTCGGCGGCGATGTGGCCACGAATGCGGCGCTGCTCTACGACGTGCTCACCGGAATCCCAGGCGCGCGGCGTGACATCGTGCTCTTGAATGCGGCCGCTGGACTAGTGGCCGCGGGTCTGGCCGGGGACCTGAAAGAAGGCGTCACCATGGGCGCGGAGGCCATCGACTCCGGCCACGCCGCGGCGACACTAGAAAAACTGCGGCAGTTCGGGGCGAAGTACGCGACCGTGCATTAGCCCTGCTGGTCGGCTGAATGCAGTTTCCGAGCTTTCTTTAGAGAAATTGTCTGCAAGTTCCTGTTTGTTTTGCGTTCAATGGGTGAAGGGAACCCCATTTATGAACGCAAAAAAAGTAATCGCCGCACTTGCTCTTCTTGCTGGCTGCTTGGCTGCCGGTGCGCAGCAGACCAGCCAGGTTCAACTCAAGATCGAACCCACCAACCGCACCCTCACCGTAAGCGCCGAAGGTCGGGTGACCGTGGACCCGGATGTGGCCATTCTGCACATTGGCTTCGAGACCCAGCCCTCCGACGCCAAGACCGCTTATGCCGCGGGGGCAAAGACCTCCAACGATGTTGTTTTCGCGCTCAAACAGGCCGGAATTCCTGAAACTTCAATTCGCAGCGAGTGGCAGCGGCTGGACAGCGCCAGCGGCAAGCCGCACAAATTCACGCTGGGGCAGCAGTGGACGGTGAAGGTCCCGCCGGAGCGTGCCGCGGAGATTTTGGATATTGCCGTGGCCGCGGGCGCAACCGATAGCGGCGAGATTGACTGGACGGTGCAGGACGAACACGCGCTGGAGGACCAGTCGCTGGAGCAGGCAGCCGCGCGTGCCAGGGCGGACGCCACCATGCTGGCCAAGAGCATGGGTGTAGACCTGGGGTCGCTTCTGTATGTGACTAATCAGATCTCCATTCCGCAACTTGCAATGATGGCCTACGCCAACAATGCCGCTCAAGGCGAACTGCCCCGGGCAATACCGCAGGCACTGTCGATCGAACCGCGCAAGGTGAGCCGCGAAGCCACCGTATACGCGGTCTTCGCAATCGAGTAGGCGCTTCTACAGCAGCCCCGCCCGCCCGGCCAGCCGCCGCGACAGGAGCCAGGAGGCCAGTGAGACGGTGAGCGCGAACGCAACCCATCCGGCGGGCGCGAGCAATGGCGCGGCCGCGCCAGAGAGATGAAACTGGGTCAGCGAAATCTGCCCTGCGCCGGGAACTGCGTGACGCATCAGCTCGAACGTGCACCAGCCGAAGACTCCCGCAACCAGCGCCATGCCGGGCAGGGCCCGCTTCCACGGGAACGGAATCGGCGGAGGCGCCGCGGCCTCTTCGCGCACACGATCCATCACCGAGGCCAGGAAGCCCGAAGAGGGAACCAGCGCCTGATCCGCAGCCAGAATACGGTCGATGGTTTCGAGTTTCGTCGTGGGCTCTGTCCTGGGTTTCATCGCGAGGCTTCCTTTTTGGGGATGAGAATTGGTGGTGTTGCGAACTCTTCGTTCAGGTGCGGGAAACGTTGGCGGAGCAGATCGCGGGCGCGGGCGAGGCGGCCTTTCAGTGTGCCTTCAGGCAGACCCATGGTGCGCGCGGCCTGCCCCACGTCCATTTCATAAAAGTAGTAGAGGACGATGGGCTCGCGATAGCGCGGCGGCAGCGTCAGCACGGCCCTGCGAAGCAACTCGTGCCATGATTTTTCCTGGAGCGAGTCGAGCTGCGTTGCGCCCCCGGACGGTTCCGCAATCTCGTCCATCGCCAGAGTCACGGTCGGAAACCGCTTGAGCTCGGAGCGGAAGACGTTGGCTGCGAGCGCAAACAGCCACGTGGAAAATCTGGACTCGCGGCGCCATTGCGCCAGGCCGCGCCAGGCGTGGATGAAAGCGTCCTGGCACATCTCTTCGGCGCGCCCGCGGTCACGGCAATAGCGCCACGCCATGTTGACCAGCGGACCCTGCCAGCGGCGCACAATGCCCTCAAACGCCGCGGTGTCGCCGGCCAGAATGCGGGTTACGTCGGCCAGATCCTCATCAATGTTGGTCAAGGGCTTCACGCTGAAATTCGTACCTCTGCATACCGTAGGACCAATCCTATGCCGCTCCGGTTGCATTTTCTCGCACGCCGCCCGGTTTCAGAAATAATGCAACCGGCCGCGCACTCCTTCTGTCGTACCAGACGCATGGGGAAATACCCCGGCCAGGAGGATGAAATGTACTCAGGTCAAGTATTCATGATTATCGTCGTTGTAGTTCCGATAGCGTTGGGGCTCTCTTTTGGCGCGTTCATCAATTGGGCGCAAAACCGGCGCGCGGAGCGCGAGGCGTATTACAAGGCAGAGACCCTGCGACGGATCACCGAGACACCCGGCGAAGGGGCCAGGGCGGCGATTGAACTGCTTCGTGAAGATGAGCGGATCAAGGCGATCAAAGGCCGCGAAGGCTTGAAAATCGGCGGGCTGATCAATGTGGGCATAGGGGTGGGCCTGATGATCTTCCTGCGGGCGCTGCTGGGTGGCGGCGGTGGAGCGGTCACCAACGGTGCAACCGGATCGGTGTATCTTTGCGGGCTGATTCCGGGGTTGATCGGCGTGGCAATGCTGGTTTACGTGTATCTTCTTGCCCCTCAGCCCGGCAGCGGGCCAAAAGGCTGAATCCCAGGGTGTGGGCTGGGCATCCTACAGAGTAGTCGTTTAAACAACTATCACTTCGGCCAGACAGTATCGTGCCGGGATGCCGAAAGGACCAGCCAATGCCTACAAACGCGCAACGCCAGCCTGCAATTTTTCTGCCTCATGGCGGGGGGCCCTGCTTTTTCATGGATTGGACATGGGGGCCGGTGGACACCTGGAGGGCTACTCAGAGCTTTCTTGAGGGCGTGGCCGGCACGCTGCCCGCTGAGCCCAGGGCGCTGCTGGTCATCAGCGGCCATTGGGAAGAGCCGGCGTTTACGGCCGGCGCCGCGGCCCAGCCCAAACTGATCTTCGACTATTCAGGATTTCCCGAGCACACTTACCAGCTGACCTGGCCCGCGCCGGGCGACCCGGAATTGGCGGCGCGCGTGGCGCGGATGCTGGCCGAAGCCGGGTTGCCCGCGGCGATGGATCCAAATCGCGGCTTCGATCACGGCGTCTTTGTCCCGCTCAAGGTGGCGTTTCCCGAGGCGCGGATTCCGGTGGCCACGCTGTCGTTAGCGGCGAACCGGGATGGAAAATTGGATCCGGCTTTGCACCTGGCCGCCGGACGCGCTCTGGCCCCGCTGCGCGATGAAGGCGTGCTGATCGTGGCCAGCGGCATGAGCTTCCACAACCTGCGCGGGTATCTTCAGCCGCAGACGCCGGAGCGGGCCTGCGCCTTCGATGCGTGGCTCAACCGCGCCGTTGGGTCGCCCGCGGCGGAACGCGATGCGCTGCTTGCGGCATGGCGCAGCGCTCCATTTGCCGCCTACGCGCATCCGCGCGAGGAGCACTTGATTCCACTCTTCGTTGCGGCGGGTGCAGGCGGCGATGCGCCCGGAAAACGCATCTTCGGCGACGAGCCGATGGGCGCGGCCATCAGCGCTTATCGCTTCGACGGATAAGCTGCTACTCCCTCATGGCTGGGAACAATCTCGAACTGTGTATAGTGAGGTGTGCGCGGGGTATTCGCTTCGCCCGCGTCTGCGGCGGAGGTCCCCATGCAGCGGCACGACGTACTGGATCGCGCTGTCAGGCGCGCGTACATGCGGCTGGCGCCTTTTCTGATGCTGATGTACGTGGTCTCATTTCTTGATCGCGCCAACGTTGGTTTTGCGAAGCAGGCGTTGCAAACATCGGTCGGCATCTCAGAGAGCACGTATGCGTTGGGCGCGGGCCTGTTCTTTATCACCTATTCGCTATGCGGATTTCCCAGCAACCTGATTTTGCATCGCATCGGCGCAAAGGTCTGGATCTCGTTTCTGATGGTGGGCTGGGGGCTGGCATCGATGGCCACCATGTTCGTTGGCGGCAGCACTTCATTTTATGTGCTCCGGCTGGTGCTGGGAGTGATGGAAGCAGGCTTTTTCCCAGGTACGATTCTTTATCTCACTTATTGGTTTCCGAATCGCAGACGGGGCGAGATTCTCGGCTTCTTTTATTTAGGCGTGCCGCTGTCGTTGGTGCTCGGCGGCCCGCTTTCCGGGCTGTTGCTTGAGATCCATACGAAGGGCGGATTGCAAGGCTGGCAGTGGATGTTTCTGGTGGAAGGCTTTCTGGCCGTGGCGATGGGGCTTATGGCTTTTCGTTTTTTGGACAACAGACCCGCCAATGCAGGATGGCTACCGGCCGATGAGAAACAGGCTCTTATTGCCGCTTTGGAAAAGGAAGAACAGGAGCGGCGCACCTCCGGTCCATCCAGCCTGTTGCGGATGCTGCGCGATCCGCGAGTGCTGCGATTTGTGCTCATCTACACCCTGATTCAGATGAGCATCTATGGCGCCATTTTCTATTTGCCGGCTGAGGTCTCCGCGTTGATGCAAAAGCCGGCGGGCCTTGAAGTAGGCCTGGTGACCGCCATTCCGTGGATCTGCGCCACGCTTGCCACCTACTGGCTGACCAGGAAAGCGGATCAATGGAAGAACCATCGCACCATGGCGATTTCAATCCTGCTGGTGGCGGGCTGCGCAAGCTTCGCGTTTCCCACCGCGGGTCCGCTCGTGGGGCTGCTGACGCTGTCGATCTCGGTTTCAGTATTCGTGGCAGTGCAACCGCTCTTCTGGACTTTTCCCACCGGTTACCTGGCCGACCGCGCCAAGGCCGGCGGAATCGCATTGATCGGAACGGGCAACCTGGGCGGATTCGTGGCGCCTAACCTGAAGGTGTGGGCTGATATGCATTTTCACTCGCAACGCGCGGGGCTTTACGTCCTGGCCACCGTCACCGTTCTTTGTGCGGGCCTGATTTCTGTAACCAACACCGGGCCGCCGCCGGCGCTGGAATGAAGCTGCCGGGGAGCAGGGCAAATGCAGCAGAGGGTATAATCGGACCCATGGCGGCGAGCGCAGAGACGAAATTGAACCCGGCGCAGAACGATGCTGGCGCCGGTACCGACGCGGCGGCAAAGCTGAGCGTTCTTGAAGCGCGCCTGGCGAAGCTTGGCTCGCTGATGGTGGCCTACTCGGGCGGCGTTGACTCGGCGTTTCTGGCCGCCACGGCGCATCGCGTGCTGGGCGCAAAGATGCTGGCAGTGCTGGCCGATTCGCCTTCGCTGGCGCGGCGCGACATGGATCAAGCCGGCGATTTTGCCCGCTCGCTGGGGATGCCGCTGCAAGTGGTGGCCACCGAAGAACTGGACCGGCCCGAATACGCGCGCAATGACGCCAACCGCTGCTTCCACTGCAAGGATGAGCTATTTGCCACCATGGAAGCGCTGGGCGCAAAACTGAGCTTTGATTGGATCGCCTACGGCATGAATGCCGACGACACCAGGGATTTTCGTCCCGGCCAACGCGCGGCAGAGGAGCATGCGGTGCTGGCGCCGCTGGCTGAGGCCGGCCTGACCAAGCTGGAGGTTCGCGCACTGGCCAAAGCCGCTGGCTACCCGGTGTGGGACCGCCCGGCTGCGCCGTGCCTTTCGTCGCGCGTGGAATATGGGCGCACCGTGACTCGCGAAGTTCTCGATCAAGTGGAAAGAGGCGAAGAGAGCCTGCGCCAATTGGGTTTTCGCGAGCTGCGCGTACGCCATCATGGCGAGTTGGCCCGCGTCGAGATTGCGCGTAACGAGCTGCCTCGCGCCTTATCGATGGAGATGCTGGACGCGATTACCGCCGCGCTGAAGCTGGCCGGCTTCCAGTACGTCACGCTCGATTGCACCGGTTTCCGCTCCGGCTCAATGAACGCGATCCTGCCCGCCGATGTCCTTACCCGGCGCGGCGCATAGCGCATCTTTTCGCTTCTCTTCCAATCGACAGTTTAGAATTACAATGCGATGCGTATTGGCTACCTGGAGTGTTTTTCCGGCATAAGCGGCGACATGCTGCTGGGCGCGCTGGTGGATGCCGGCGTTTCCTTTGACCTGTTGGCAGAGACGGCGACCGCGCTGAACGTGGGCGCGCGGCTTGAATTGCGCAAGGTGATGCGCGGCGGACTATCGGCCACAAAAGTGGACGTGCTCACGGAAGAGCAGGGCGCAAGCCACCCCAACGGACACACATCGTCCGCCGGGGACCCAGGCAGGGAGCAAGGGAGCAAGGGAGCAGAACCCGCGCACTCGCACTCGCACTCACACGAACCTCACACTCACGAGCACCATGCGCAGGAAGTAAACCTGGCGCCCCATACGCACGAACACACGCACGCGCCGCATCGGTCGCTGTCGGCGATTCTCGCGATCATTGGCGCTGCGCCGATCTCCGCGGCGGTGAAGGAGCGCGCCTGCCGCGCCTTCCAGTTGCTGGGTGAGGTTGAGGCGGCGATTCACTCCATTCCCATCGAAAATGTTCACTTTCACGAAGTGGGCGCGGTGGATACGATTGCGGATATCGTATGCACGGCAGCCGGGTGCGAGGCGCTGGGCGTGAACCGCTGGATGGCGTCGGCCTTGAATTTGGGCAGCGGCACGGTCAAGTGCCAGCACGGGACGCTTCCGGTGCCTGCGCCGGCCACCTTGGCGCTGTTGGGCGAAGCGCCGGTTTACTCTGCCGGGCCGGCCATGGAGCGGGTGACGCCCACCGGGGCAGCGGTGCTACGAATGCTGGAAGTGTGCTACGGCGCTCTGCCTCCGATGCGCGTGCAAGCCACAGGGTACGGGGCGGGCGGACGCGACACTCCGGGAGAGCCCAACCTGCTGCGCCTGCTGGTGGGCGAGGAGACCGGGAGCGCGACGGAAACTGCCGGAAGCGAATCCATCGCGGTTATCGAGACCGTGATCGACGACTCGACTCCACAGTTGCTGGCCTACGTGAGCGAGTTGTTGCTTGAGGCCGGCGCGTGGGACGTTTACCGAGCCGCGGTGCAGATGAAGAAGGGTCGGGCGGGCGTGCAGATCACAGTGCTGTGCCGTCCCGATCATGCGCCCGCGCTTCAGGACATATTGTTCCGCGAGACAACCACCATCGGGCTGCGCTGGCGGCTCGAAAACAAGGCGGCGCTGCAACGCGAATTTGCCGATGCGGAAACCGCGTGGGGTAGAGTGCGCATCAAGATCGCGCGCTGGCCATCCGGCAAAATCGCCAATGCATCGCCGGAGTATGAAGATTGCCGCAGCATCGCACGGCAGCACTCGGTTCCGCTCAAGGAAGTGATGAGGGCGGCGATCGAGGCTTACGCGAACGGCGAAAAGGAAGGCATGTGATGGATCCCCTGGCGATTGAGGTGCTGTTGAACGAAGTGCGCGAAGGCCGCACCGACGTTGCGCAGGCGTTGGAGCGGCTGCGCCATTTGCCCTTTGAAGACCTCGGATTTGCCAAGCTCGATCATCATCGTGCGCTGCGCACTGGGATGCCGGAGGTAATTTTCGCGCAAGGCAAGACCTCCGCGCAGGTAGCTTCGATCTTTTCGCGCATGGCGCACGCAGGCGGCAATGTGCTGGCCACGCGCGCCTCGCGCGAAGTGTTCGAGGCCGTGCGCAGCGCGGATCCGCGCGCCGAATACCACGAGGCCGCGCGCGCCATCACCCTCATGCAGAGCCCGGCCGCCGAAGGCAAGGGCACAATCGGCGTGGTTTGCGCCGGCACCAGCGATCTGCCGGTAGCGGAAGAAGCCGCAGTAACCGCGCGGCTGATGGGCAACACAGTCGAGCTGATTGCCGACGTGGGCGTGGCCGGCATTCATCGCCTGCTGGCGCAGAAAATTTCGCTGCAGTCTGCGCGCGTGCTGATTGTCTGCGCCGGCATGGAGGGCGCGCTGCCTACCGTTGTGGGCGGGTTAGTGAATGCGCCGGTGATTGCCGTTCCCACCAGCGTGGGTTATGGCGCATCGCTGGGCGGCGTGGCCGCGCTGCTGGGCATGTTGAACACCTGTTCGCCCAATGTCTCGGTGGTCAACATCGACAACGGCTTCGGCGCCGCGTGCATTGCTTCGCTCATCAATCACCTGTGAGTGCTAGCCCTGCTCCCGAGTCAGGAATCGCAACTCCCATGCGGTGGTAGCCTGTCCGCTCTGTTCGCTCACGGCGCGCAACTTGACTTTTCCCGGCTGATCCGGATACTCGGCGGGAATGTAGCCGATTTCGGTGGCCGCGATCGGCACTGTGAACGGCCTTGCAGGTTGCTTTGCCGCCGGCAACCCCTGTTCGCTGCCCGGAATCAACTTGTTTTTCACGGTGAGCTCATTGAAGTAGGCCGAATTGTCCGAAGCCGGTGCGCCCAGCAACCACGGCCCGAAAGTATACGCCACGCGGTTGTCGCCGCTCGACGCCGAGCGTAGTTGCATCGCGTATTTCACTTCGATCACATCGCCTGCAGCCCAGATTCGCTCGATGCGCAAATATCCCTCCGCAGACGGAAACTCGCGCGCGGCGCCTTTGAGCCGAATATCGACTCCCGAAGTCCACTCGGGCTTGCGGATGTGCAGGGACGCAGGAGAATTGTCCGCGGAAGTAATGGTGATCCGGATGGTCCCGTCCTCGGCGAGCGAGGACTCGGAAACCGCCGAGAGGGTCGCCGTTTCTATTCGGCTATCAACAGGCAAATCGAACCACAATCCACCATCCTGCCAGCGGAACGCGCTGCCATGAACATCCGGGAAGCAGCGCAAACCGTGCAAGGTGCAGCACCACCACGCCCGTACGGCTCCGGTGGCCGGTAGTCCCGTCTCCGAGTAGAGCCGGTGCCCAAAATCGCCGGTGGCAAACTGATTGAACGCCAATTCGTTGAAGACTGCGCGTTCCGCCATGATTAAATACTTCTGCTTGCCAGTCGCCTTCCACAGCGACAGGTTCAGGCGCACCCAATCCGCTTCCGCGCAGCCCTCGGTGCGATGGTTGTTGGGGCTCCAGCCCTCGGGAACGCCCCCGGTAATCAACATGTCCTGCGACTCGTCAACGTCCTCCCATGCAGCATCACACTGTTCCAGAAACCGTACGTCCCCGGTGGCTTTGTAGAGGTCCATCACGCCGCGCAGGCTGGTTAGATAGCCATGAACATGATCTCCAGGCCGCCGTTCGATTACTGCGGCTATATCCGCGGCGAGCTTCCTGTACCGCTCGTCCCTGGTGACCATATAAAGATTGGCCAGGCCTTCAGTCTGCTGCATCCAGCAGATATAGCTCGAAGCGAAGTGCTGCGCGCCAAACGCATCGCGTATCTGTTTTGACAGCATCAGCGGGCCGATACTCACCAGAAAATCGCCCAACCGCCTGCATGCCGCTTCAACCTGAGGGGTAGGTTCCAGCCGGTAGTACTCCAGCAGGCCCACCAGCAGCCGCCCATTGCCCCACAGCAGTTCCAGATCCTGGTCCGTGGGCTGATCGTAATGAAAGGCGCTGCCGAAGTACCCGTCGCTTTTCTGGAGAGCAATCGCCTTCTCAACCAGATTGTCCAGCCCAGGAAAATGAGCCTCATAGACCACGGCCGCGGTAGCCAGCGCGCCAATGTACCGTCCGGAAACGTCGCCACTGTATTCCGTAAATCTCCGCACCGGCTCAGGGCGCAAATCGGCCAGTAGAAACTCATCGGAATAGGCCGGCGCGTCTCCAAACATGACCCTGTGCAGGGTCAGCTCGTACCGCTCACGCAGAGGACCACGGCTTGGCGGCGGCTTGACGCTCTTCACGGGGTTAGTTGGTTCGAGGGATGCGAAGGAGTGCGGGACGGCGGCAGCCAGGGGAAGCAGAGCGGCGGTTTTGACAAAGTTTCGGCGATTCATGTCGACCTTCGGGGATGTTAAGCATTCTAGTCCATTGAGGATCGACAGGTTATTGGATGGGAATGGGTCTTGTTCCAATCAGAGTCAATGGAGAACCGTTTTCGCGGCCTGCGCATGCGAAATGTACTCTTTTGCCCGTCACCATCCCCGACGGCTGCCCAAAAGCCGCAAATCCGTGATGTGGATCACTGTCCGGCAGGGGCCTGGGAACCGATCATTTTCCCTGCAGGGAAAAGCGCTGGCGCTCGCGGCGTGTGGAGGAGTTCTTGGCCGGTTCCCGATTGCCGCTTTGGCGCAGGATCTCACAGATTTTCTTTCTGCTGCTGTTTTTTGCCCTGCTTGCGTTCACATCACTGCGGCCGGCGCCCGGCACAACCGGAGATCTGCATATGCGGGCTCCGGTGCGCTTGTTTTTCGAATGGGATCCGCTGGTTGCCGTCAGCAACGCGCTGGCCAGCCATGCGCTTTACCGCGGACTGCTCTGGAGCTTGGTGATTCTGCTGCCTACGCTGGCTCTGGGCCGGTTCTTCTGCGGCTGGATCTGCCCCATGGGCACGCTTCAGCACTTTGTGGGCAACCTGCGCTCTGAGGCCAAGCGCGGCAAGCAGCGTATCGAGTCGAATCGATATAAACGCTGGCAGACAGTCAAATATGGGGTTTTGATCGCGGGGCTGGTGGCCGCGGCGTGCGGCTCCATGGTGATTGGCTGGCTCGATCCATTCAGCCTGCTGGTTCGCTCGCTCGGACTCTCGTTTCTGCCGGCGTTCAACTATGCGGTTCGTGTCGCGCTGACGCCGCTCGAACACAGCCACATCGCGGTCGTCAAGAATACAGCCGGGGGAATTCACGCTGTTCTGGGAGCGTTGGTGCTCGATTTCCGGCAGGCTCACTTTGCGCAGGGATTAGTTCTGGGCATTCTGTTTCTGGCCATACTCGCCGCCAGCCTGCGCGTGACGCGGCTTTGGTGCCGCTCCATCTGCCCGCTGGGAGCGCTGCTGGGCGCGGTCTCGCGCTGGAGCGTGCTGGGACTGCACAAGGATGCCGAAAGCTGCAACCGCTGCAATCGCTGCCTGCTCGATTGCCAGGGCGGCGACGATCCGGTTGGCGGCCTGCCCTGGCGCAAGGCCGAGTGCCTGATGTGCATGAACTGCGTAGGCAGTTGCCCGGAGCACACGCTCGTCTTTCGATTTTTCCGCAAGGAAAAGGAAGTGGCTTCGCCCGACCTGGGCCGGCGCAGGACACTGACGGGGCTGGCGGCCGGGGTGGCAATTGTTCCGCTAATGCGCGCCAATACCGGGATGGGCAAAAGCCGCCACGAGCGACTGCTGCGGCCGCCGGGCGCGCTCGACGAGCCGGAGTTCCTTTCCCGCTGCATTCGCTGCGGCGAGTGCATGAAAGTCTGCCCCAACAACGCGCTGCAACCTACGTTTGACGAGGCCGGCCTGGAAGGACTGTGGACGCCCACGCTGGTGCCGCGCATCGGCTACTGCGAGCCGAGTTGCGTGCTCTGTTCCGAGGTGTGCCCCACCGGCGCCATCTGGCAGATCACGCCCAGGGAAAAAGGATGGGTGGTTGGCGTGGGCGCGCAAAACCAGCCGGTGCGCCTGGGCACTGCGTTCTACGACCGAGGGCGCTGCCTGCCGTGGGCCATGGCCACGGAATGCATTGTCTGCGAGGAGTGGTGCCCGGTTTCGCCCAAAGCCATTTACCTTGAGGAGGCGCAGGTGGTGGATTCGGCCGGCAATACAAGAACCCTGAAGCAGCCACGCGTGGACCCCAGCCGCTGCGTGGGTTGCGGAGCCTGCGAATATGCCTGCCCGCTGCAGGAACACCCCGCGATTTATGTGACCAGCATCGGCGAAAGCCGCTCCCCCAGCAGCCAGATTTTGCTCAACAGAAGGTAAAGGAGACCGTTCCGTGATCATTCGCTCGAATGGATGGATGTTGCCGATATGGTCCGGGATGATCTGCACGGCGTTGATGGGCGCGCTGGCGGCCGTCCATTCGTCGAGAAGACGCAAGAAGAGCCAATCCAAACCATTATCTGCGAAAGCCGCTCGCCGGGCAGAAAAATCCTGCTCAACAGACAGAGGGAGACCAATACAGTGAGATTCTGCTCGAGTTTGAAGTGGGGCGTCGCGGCAATTGCAATTGCGGCCTTGATCGGCGGCGCTGGCTGTAAAAAGAAAACAATTGACCCGTTCCCGGCTTCAAATTCGGTGGCGGGCTGGGACAAGACCAGCGACACGCGCGTATTTGCGGCCAAGGACCTATGGCAGTACGTCGACGGCGATTCCGAACAGTACATTCAGGCCGGCGTAGTTTCGACGTCAACCGCCGATTACAAATATCAGGGTCAGCTGGAAGCTGTGGTGGACGTTTACACTATGGGAGATTCGGCAGGCGCGCGCAAGATACTTGAAAGCGAGCAGAGCAAGGACGCGAAGAGCGTGACCCTGGGCGATGCCGGCATTGCGTACCAACAGAGCGTGACCTTCCGCAAGGGCCCGTACCTGGTCCGCATTGTTTCTTATGAGTCGACGCCGGACGGGCCGCAGGCTCTGCTGGCGCTGGCGCACGGCGTGGAATCGAAGCTATGAAGCGCTCGGGCGGCGAACGTGGCCGCATCAGATCCGGCGAGGATGGGAATGCCCCGTTGCCCAATGAAATTTCGGTTTGTGCGCGGCCGGCTTTCTTGGCCTTCTCCGCGGATTCTCGATATCGGCTGCGGCAACGGGTCGCCCACGGTGACCAAGCGATGGTTTCCGGGCTGTCATTACGCGGGCGCGGACATCCAGCACTACAACCTGAGCCAGGCGGATCTGGCCGCGATGGACGAATTCTTCCATCTGGGAGAGGATGGTCCCGGCTACGGCGCGATTCCGGATGCGAGCTACGACTTCGTCATTTTGAATCATGTGGTGGAACATATGACGGATCCGGGACCGATTCTGGCCATGCTTTGCCGGAAGCTCAACCCGGGCGGATACATCTGGATTGCGTTTCCCTCGCTGCGCAGCCTTTCGCTGCCGTCTTCAGTGGACGAGACGCTGCAATTCTGCGACGATCCAACGCACGTCCATGTGCCCAATGTGCGCGAGATCGCCAATATCCTGCTGGCAAACGGCGTTCGGGTGCTGCACGCGGGCCCATCGAGAGAAGGTTTCTTCACTACGCTTGCCGACGGATTCAAGCTGTGCAAGAGGTTGGTGAAGAAGCTCGTCACGGGCAGGTTTTCAGGCCGGGGATTGTGGTACCTGCTGGGATTTGAAGATCACGTCTTTGGGCAGCGAAAGCCGGACGGTTAGCAGCGCCGGCCGATAAGCGGGTCAACCGCGGAGAACGAAAGCAAGGTAAGAAAATGAAGAGCCGCAGGGAATTTCTGAAGGAAGCAGCCACCGGTGCGGTGCTGCTGGGTTCGCAAAGCACGATGGGGCTGGCCGCGGCGTTTGGCCAACACGCGGAAAATCGGCGCCAGGAGACGGGCAAGTCGAAGGTGGTTGTCGCCCGTGATGCGGGGCTGCACGGCACAAGCTCGCTGCCGGACGAACAGCGGGTACTCGATCTGCTCGACAAGGCGATGGCGGCGTACACCGGGCGCGAAAAACCGGTGGACGCCTGGAAGCGCGTTGTTCCCGCAAATATCTTGGGCAGCCAGGTGATCGGCCTCAAGGTGAACGGTCTGGGCGGCCGCGGCATCTCGACCCACGCGGTGCTGGTGCTGGCGATCGCCGAGCGGCTGCAGCAGGCCGGCGCGCATGCGGGCAACATTATTGTGTGGGACCGCAACGCGCGCGATCTTCAGGCGTGCGGGCTGACGATCTCGACTGAAAGTAGTCGCGTGCGCTGCTTCGGCAGCGATGTGGCCGGCTTTGAAGATGAGCAGGCGGTGTGGGGCTCGGCGCAGATTCGGCTCTCCAAAATCCTCACCCGTGAGTGCGCGATGGTCATCAACCTGCCCATCCTCAAAGACCACGATATGGCGGGCATTACGTTCTCGATGAAGAACATGTATGGCGCGGTCGATCGGCCCAACATGCTGCACTCCAATAACTGCAATCCGGGGATTGCGGACCTGAACTGCATTCCGGCCATTCGCGATAAGGTACGGCTTACAATTGGCGACGCCATGTCGAGCGTGTATCAGGGCGGCCCGGGCTTCCGTCCCGAGCATCTCTGGTATCCGAATGCGCTCATTGTCGGCGAGGATCGCGTGGCCGTGGATTCGACCGCATTGCAGATGCTGGACCGCAAGCGCGTCGAGGCGGGCTTGGCCACGCTCGATGCCGCGGGCCGCACGCCGCACTACATTGCAACGGCGGCCGACTCCGCGCACCGGCTGGGAACCAACGATCCGCAGCGCATCAGTTTGACTGAAGTTTGACGAGGAGAAAGACGATGGCCGGAGAAACCAACTCGACGTCGAAGCCGAACCAGGTGCAGGCTGCCCTGCCCATGACGCGGCGCGAAGCGATGCTGCAGCTTTTGCGCCTGGGCGGCGTGGCAGCGGGCGCAGCGGGCGCGGCTGTCTGGCTCAGCGAGCGCAGCTTCCGCCCGGCGCCGGTCGAGGCCGAGCAGGCGCGGCGCGACCATCGCATCGCATCCGATTTGCAGCAGCCGCAAATGACGGTGATTCAAGGCGGTGAGCCGCGCGCGCTGGTTGCGCAGGCGCTCGAAAACCTGGGCGGCATTGGCTGCTTCGTCAGCCGCGGGGATGTGGTTGTGATCAAGCCCAACATTGCGTGGGACCGAACGCCGGAGCAAGCCGCGAATACCAATCCTGATGTGGTGGCCGAGGTGGTGCGGCAATGCTGGCAGGCCGGCGCCAAGCGCGTCATCGTTACCGATGTCAGTTGCAACGAGCCGCGCCGCTGCTTTCAGCGCTCGGGGATTCAGGCCGCCGCGCGCGCCGAGGGCGCTGAAGTGATCCTGCCCGATCCAGACAATTTTCGCGAAGTGGACATGGGCGGCGTAGTGCTGAAGAACTGGCCCGTATTCGCGCCATTTCTTGAAGCGGACAAAATCTTCAATCTGCCCATCGCCAAGCACCACATGCTCACCGGCGCGACGCTGGGCATGAAGAACTGGTACGGTATCCTGGGCGGCGAGCGCAACCGGTTGCACCAGCAGATTCACCAGAGCCTGGTGGATCTGGCCAGCTTCATGCTGCCCACGGTCACGATGTTGGACTGCTACCGGGTTCTGTTGCGCAACGGTCCCACGGGAGGCAACCTGGAAGACGTTGTTCTGAAGAAGACCATGGTCGCGGGAACCGATCCGGTCGCAATCGACGCCTATGTCGCCAAGGCTTACTGGAACCTCGATCCTGAGAGTCTGCCATATCTGCAAATGGCCGCCGCGCGCGGTCTGGGAACCGTGGACTTCGCAGCGCTGGCGGTGAAGGTCAGCCAGTTGGGATAGCGCCTTGGGTTCCCATGCGCCTCTTTGATCTATGCTGTTCAATGCGCTATTAAAAGGGACCCATCATGACCCAGACCCGCAGAAGCTTTCTGAAAACCAGCGCGGCCATTGCTGCCGCGTCCCTGGCCCGTCCAAACAATGCATTCGCCGCTATAGGCGACAGCATCAGCATCGCGCCCGCGCTCGGTCAGTTTGGCTACGGTGACGTCGAGCTGCTCGAAGGCCCGCTTCGCCGGCAATTCCAAACCAATCACGCCTTCTATCGGGATCTCGATGAAGACAGCCTGCTCAAGCCCTTCCGCCAGCGCGCCGGGCTTCCCGCTCCAGGTGACGACATGGGCGGATGGTACGACTGGGTCGACGGCATTCATCTCGTCGACGGCCACGGCTTCTGTCCCGGCCACGCCTTCGGACAGTTTCTTTCCGGCCTGGCGCGCGACTACGCGGCCACCGGCTCCAAACCCACGCAGGAAAAGGTACAGCGCCTCGTGCGCGGCTATGCCGCGGCCATCTCTCCGCATTTCTATGAGGGCAATCGCTTCCCCGCCTATATCTACGACAAAGTCTCCATCGGGCTCCTCGATGCGCATGAGTTTGCCGGCGATCCCAACGCACTGAAAGCTCTCGACTCCGCACTTGACGCCGTGCTTCCATTCCTGCCACCCACGGCCCTTTCACGCGATCAGCAGTATGCGCGTCCGCATCCCGACGAGTCCTTCTGCTGGGATGAGTTTTATACCCTGCCGGAGAATTTGTTCCTTGCATACAAGCGTGGAGCGGGCAGCCGCTATCGCGATCTCGCCGTGCGCTTCCTTGCCGACGATTGGTACTTCAGCCCATTGGCCGCCGGCCAGAATGTATTGCCGAATAAACACGCCTACAGCCACGTAAACGCATTGAGCAGCGCCATGCAGGCCTATCTCGTGCTCGGGAGCGAGAAGCACCTGCACGCGGCGCAGAATGGTTTCGACTTTCTGCGCACCACGCAGAGTTTTGCCACTGGTGGCTGGGGCCCGAATGAAACCTTCGTCGAACCCGGAAGCGGCACGCTCGGCGAAAGCCTTGCCAAAACTCACTCCAGCTTTGAGACGCCCTGCGGATCTTACGCCCACTTCAAGATCACGCGCTACCTGCTGCGCGTAACTCGCGACAGCCGCTACGGCGACAGCATGGAAAAGGTTCTCTATAACACCATCCTGGGAGCCAAACCGATCAGGAAGGATGGCCACGGATTTTATTATTCCGACTATAACAACGATGGATCGAAGTTCTATCACAGCGATAAGTGGACGTGCTGCACCGGAACCTTTGCCCAGATCACCGCAGACTACGGCATCAGCGCGTACTTCAATGACGGCAGGGGAATCTACGTCAATCTATATGTACCGTCGCGGGTAACATGGGCGCGAGGCGATCAACGCATCTTACTAATGCAGGAAACGAGTTATCCTCATCAGCCAACGACGCAAATAACCATCTCTTCCGATAAGCCGGCAGCATTTCCAATCTATCTGCGCATCCCGGCGTGGGCAGGCCCCGAATCGAGGGTCAACATCAACGGCAAGCGTATTGAATCCACCTTGGCTCCGGGCCGATTCGCAAGCATCGACCGCACCTGGAAAAACGGCGACCGCATCGAAATTGAATTCGATATGCCAACGCAGTTGGCATCCGTCGACCTGCAGCATCCTGATTTGATGGCCCTGGTGCACGGGCCACTGGCGCTCTTCGCCGTCGGCGCGATTCCTGAAAAAATCAGCAGACAGGAACTTCTCGCAGCTACGCCGGCTGCTTCAGGCTCACCCGACTGGCAGGCCCGGACCGCTGCGGGTAATGTAACGTTGCGGCCATTCACCGCAATCGAAGACGAGCATTACCGGCTCTATCTCAAGGTCCAGGGTTGAGGAATGGCGACGCTCCACCGACTAGCTGACTCGCTGTTCCCTAACTCCGCTGTCTCTCAGGGCCTGTCGTAGAAGCGGAAGAACAGCGAGGGCTTCGCAACGGGTTCGGCACGGGCAACGAGTGTCGTCTGCTGGGCATCGTTGAGCGGCGTGAACTCGCGCGCGAGGTGCACGTTTTCTTCAAGCTGCGCAATCGAATCGCAGCCGATGATGATGGTGCTCACCGGGCGCGAGAGCGTGTAATACACGGCCTCTCGCATGGTGAGCGTGCCGGGCGTGGGCGCGGGCACCATGCCTTCCCACATGTGAGCCTGCACAGAAAGCGGCTGCGGAGTCCAGTTTGAGAGCAGGCGCCCGCGGCCCGGAATCTTCATGCCGATAATGCCCATCTGGCGCTCGACCGCCAGCGGCAGCAGCGCTTCATTGAAGCTGTAGTGGTGCGGGTCGGCCGCGTTCATGGCCATCAGGATGGTGTCGAAGGGATAGCGCTTGATGCCTTCCATAAGTGCGTCGGGGCGGTAGTGGCCGGTGAGGCCCAGAAAGCGGACGACCTTCTGCTCCTTCATTTCGAGCAGCGCTTCCATGGCGCCACCCTTGGCGAAAACATCGTTGATATCGGTCATCGTGCCGATGTCGTGCAACTGCCAGAGGTCGACATGGTCGGTGTTGAGCAACTGCAGCGACTTCTCGATCATGCGCATGGAGCCGTCACGCGTGCGCTCCTTAGTCTTGGTGGCCACGAAGGCCTCGTTGCGCCGGTGCGCCATCACCTTGCCCACATACTGCTCGCTCCAGCGGTCGGGACCGCCGTAGATTGAGGAAGTGTCGATGTAGTTGACGCCCAGGTCGAGGGCCCGGTTGATGATCGGCACGGCCACATCGAAGTTATTGGCCTGTTCGAGCGCGGCCTGGCCGCCGAGCGAAAAGACCCCCACCTTGTAGCCGGTCTTACCCAGGTTGCGCGTGGGCATGGCGTTAAACGTGACAGGATTAAGAGGAAGCGCGGGCAGTGCCTTCGGCGTCTCCGCGATTACCGAGGGGGCCAGCAAAGCGGCCGTCACGGCGCCTCCGGCCTTGAGAAATTCGCGCCGGCCCTGTTTGCGGGCCGCATCCGGTTGCTGATTGCTCATGGGGTTCTCCTAGTCTATTCCGGCGTCCTGATGATTTCTCATCATAAACCCCGTCGCACGCGAATGTCAGAAAACTGCATAAGCAAACAACCAGAGCCACGTTGCGTTATTTGGATCCAACGGATTTCCAGGTGTAGTGGACAGTTTGGTGAAGCGTGCCATTCTCCCAATGCGCGCTGAACTGTTCCGATTGCATTGAGGCAAATGCATCGCTAAGGCTGCGAATGTTTTTTGAGAAGAATTTCGGGGCATTCTCTTCTCCGTTCGCGCTTCCCGAGTCAATCAGGCTGGTGGCGAGGGAGAAGTTTGCCCGCTCCAGGTGGTGATCGAATCCGCTCGCTGACAGAAGCGGCTGGCCCGCAGTCTGATTCCCGATGGCAATTCGCTGCAGTATCTCGTTAAGAACGGCTGTATCGTTTGCGAAGATGCAAAATCTGCCTGAAACCGCAAACTCGAGCGGCTGCATGCCGTCTAGCTCAAAGTATGTTTGGCCGCTACCCCGCTGCCTCCACGCTATGCCAAGATCGCCGGTGGTCAACTGCGGACGGAGCGCCCGTTGGAGCGCAGAGCCAACTGCCTCGGCATCCCACGGCGTCCCGGATTCAAGCACTACCGCGGATCGATAAGCGACAAAGGCGTCCTCACTGGTAACCGCGCTCGAGTCCATCACCAATATACTTTGCGGCTGCTGGTTTTCAAACAAGTTACGCAGTGCGGCAAACTCCGTGCCCCTTGGCAGAGCGGCAGCAGGAGGAGTGTCGATGCGCGTTTCCAGATCGGCTTCATTGCCGAGGACAGTTGCGGCGTCAGCGGCTGCAGGGGCCACTGAAAGGTTCTTGTAGCCGGCGATTTTGCGCGAGATCAGCCTGCTATCGAGCGTTGCAATCACATCGTCCGCTGATGGAGCGGCCTGGGCCCGATAGAAGCCGGTGTGCGCAGGGACCAAGGTGGTGAGTTGACCGAGATCTGCCTGGGCTGCAGATGTAGTTTCGATCGACTTGGGTAGGAGCACGCGCTCTTCGCGCAATTCGTTTCCTGTGCGATAGAGATCTGAGATTGCGGCTCGATAACGCCCCATCTCGGTTATGTTTTGCTGAATCCAGTAGCTGCGGAAATACGGCGATGGAACGACGCGGGAAAGATCCAGGGCCATGCGCAAGTCGCCGGGTTTCGATGCCGCTCCAGTGACGGCGGCAAACCATGCATCGTCGCTCACCGCTTCCTGCTTCTGGTTCTGCATCAATGCCAGAGCCTTGGCAAGAAGATCTTCGCGCGTGGCGAGAAGCAGAAAGTCGCCGCAAATGGCGAAAGCAACGGTTCGGGGCGTGCCTCCCTGATCTCGGTCGCTCTGGGTGCGCACGTAAAAAGTTACGTCGCCGGCTTTGCGACTCTCAAATTGCCCGCGTCCCTGCATCAGGCTCGTTTGCAAAGATTGCGCGTTTGGCATGTGCGTGATGTAAAGAAATTGCAGCGCGCCAATGTCGTACAACCCCAAAGCACTTTCCTTGCCCGCAATCTGCCTGAGAAACTCCATGTCTGGCGGCAGCCCCGCGGCTGCGGCGAATTCATGTTGAGCATCGCCGAGCCTTCCGAAAAGCCGCGAGCGCGAAAAGGCCTCGTAATTATCGCTTCGCAACCATGCTTGCTTTTCCGGCGACGAATTCCAATTGTGCAACAGGGCGCCAAAATCGGGCGATTCGATATAAAGCATGGCGCCGGCAGGCATGCACGAGGCCAACGGCCTGGTTGCAGGCTGTGCGTCTTGATATGCCGCCCAGCTCGCAAGCGCGATCAGCAAAACGCACGCGAAGATCGCAATATTCCTGTTTCGCGACACTTGCAAAAGCCGCTGCGCAATGGTCTTCAGCTTGGTCATCGCTGTCCTCCTAAAGGTGGGTTGATAGCTGACACTAGGCGCGGACGCACCGCGTTGACTTGATCCAGTGACTCTTGAATCACCGGCCTGCGGCTTGCATTCCCTGCCTCAAGGGCCAACCTGGCCCGTAAAGCTGTCGCACGATTTTGCAGTTCTTTCCGGCGGCCGGGTTCTCCGCTTAGCGCACTGGCCGTGTCCAGCCACGCCGTTGCGGAGGACAAATCCTTCTCGCGTTCGTAGAGCTCAGCCAACTCCTCGGCGACCTTGAATCTGTCTGCCGCTGGCACCAGCGGCAACTCCCTCGCCCCGGTATCAGGCTCTTCATCGCCGCTCTCTCTGCTCCGCGCCCAGCGTGGCACAGGGTAAGAGTTGTCCGTGCTTGACAGGAGTGGCTCAATGGTGGAAAGGGCCAGTGCGTTGTGGCCGAGAGCGAACTCGGCATGAAACAACATGAGACGCGCGTCGTTGCCGGCGCCACAGGACAGAGCGTCAAGCAGAAGTTTTTTCGGATTGCGAGCGGTCCTGGCTGCGGCAACCCGCGCGGGCAGGAAGTAAGGTACGTCGGCCTGCTCGGCGGCAATGGGGTTATTCGACGCCAAAAGCGCCAACTCTGCGCTGCCGGGATTCACTGTGTTATTCGCGCCATGCAGCGCCTCTGCTGCCTGCGCGCGCACGCTATACGGAACGAGGCTGCCCGACGAGAGCTGCACGAAGGCCTCCTGCGCTGCTTGCAGATTCACACTTGCACGCATCTGTGCCTCGGCCATACGGAGTTTGTAATTTGGCTCCCATGGAACGCCCGCGGCCAGCGGCTCAAGAAATTCAAGCGCCTCCGCATTTTGCGAGGTCCGTTCCAGCAAGGACGCCGAGGCATCGAGATTGGCGTAATAATCGCCAATCAGGAGCAGGCGGCGCAGTTGCTCCAGCGCGCCGGCCATATCACTCGCGGCAATGTCCACTTTAGACAGGGCCAGGTAGTCGGGCGAGGACGCAGTCCCCGACTCCTGCCTCCGATGAAGGACAAATTCAAGAAGAGAGCGCGCTGAACCGTTGTCGTTTTCCTTGAAGAGCGCCTGCGCCTGGCTCGCAAGAGTGTCGAGTTCGTCGCGCGGCTCAGACTGTTCGCCTGCCTGATCACCGTTCGCATCCAGGGATTTCTGGTAAGCGGCTAGCCAGTTTGCCAGTGTCCCGGTATGCGCGGAAATCTGGATTTCATCCGCAAGTAGATCGCCGCGGTTGGTTGCCCGCATGGGCGGCGCGATGCTATCAAAAATTTCCGCTGCGTGCGCGAATTGCCGCGTGAGCACCAGATAGTCCACCAGGCGAATCTGCGCTGAGGCCAGCTCTTCCGCCTTGCTGTCATGCGTAACTCCGTTCTGGCGCTCCTGCGGACTTATTGGCCTGCGCTCAAATTGTACTTCCTGTTCCAGGATCACTTGTTTCTGCGGCAGCGGAATCCAGGCTGCGTCTCGAATTTCATCCAAGATGTCAGTTGGGGCCTTTGCCACCATCGCCAGGTCCATAACCCACGCGATGCTCTGCTGCGGATCGTTGAGTGAGGCAAATGCGGCGCTGAGCAAACCCTCGCTCTGATAGGAGCCGTTCTTGGCGATGTATTCCCGTGCCACGGCATCCATTTCCGGCTTGAGCGAGGCCGCGATTTTATGCTCGCCAAGATGGCCGGCAATTGACGCAAACGAAGTCCAGAAACTTTCGGGAACAGCGCGCAAGGCTACTTGCGCGCGAAGCAAGCCGAGTGCGGTCTTCCATTCCGCGATTGCCTCGTCGTGCTTGCTATCGGACCATTGCAGCTCCGCCATCGCATCGTAGATGCCCGCCGATTGCGGCGCGATCTGGAGAGCATCCTTGTATTCGGCGATCGCCTTGGCATGTTCGCCCGCATCGGCGTAGGCATCCGCGAGCGCCACATAGCTGGCGGAATTCCTCGGGTCGTGTTCCAAACCTGCGGCGATGAAATCTTCCTCGTCGCCATGCCCGGAGAAAGTGCGATAGACGCCATACCGCATGCCGTAATAGAACCACGCATCGCCGGTAAGCCGCTGCGCGGAATCGAGCGGGCGCACAATGCGCTCACCAATTGTTTCGTCTCCAATCGCTTCGAGAAAAGCCGTATCCACGGTGCTCGACTTGTCAGCGTAGTAAAGCCCCGCGAGTGCAATGTTGGCGTTCTTCCAGATGGCGGGACGCGTGCGCGCGGCAATGGCAGATGCAACATGCGCCTCGTCGGGGTGATCGAGCAGGAAGTTGACCACCGCGTCGGCCGACTCACTTGATGGATGTCCGGCAAGACGAACCAATGCATCGGGAGAACGCGCGAGCAGCAGGCTGAAATAACGGTCGCGCAGCCCATCCATGGCATGAGAGCCAACGTTCATGCTTTCCATCACTGCCAGAGCCTGCGTTGAATTGCCCCCCTTCAAATACGCGTCTGCTGCCTGGGTAAGCACTTGATCCCGGAGCTGTCCGGGAAGCGTGGCCGCATATTTCTCCAGCACATTGCCCAGTTCATTGAAGCGCAGCCGGGTAATCTCAAGCTCGCTGAAGGGTTGAATTTGCTGCGCGGCAAGCGAGCCTCCTTCAGCAATCAACTCGGCGCGCCACTGCTCCTCAACATCCAGCAGGCTGGCTTCGTGAATTAGGGGAATCCAGGTAGTCGCGAGCTGCTCCCGCGAAAACCCTACTCTTTTTTTCTTGGCGAACTGCGCAAATGCAAGCTTCTCCTCAGGCGTGAAATATCTGCTTACAGCACTTCCCATTTCAAGCATCGCGCTACGGAAATTGATTTCAGCGGCGTTCCTGCGCAGATCGATCTCCCGTTCACGCCATTGCGCATCGGTAACGGATGCGATTCCCTGCTTCTCAACCTGCTCAACAATTACCGATGGCGATGCGATGGTTCGCGTGCCTGCGGATTGTTGCGCGTTCCGCAGTGTTTGATATGCCTCTTCCTGCCGGCGCAGCCGCGTTTCAATGCGCGCATACAACGCGGCTCCCGATGCATTCTGCGGTTGCAGCAGGTCGTTACCGGCCAGTTTGACTCCTTCCTCGGCAAATTGCCGCGCCTGATCAATCAGCCCCCACTCTTCCAACTGCCTCGCGATCTGGAATTGATCTGAAGCACGCTCCGGATGACCGTCAACCCAGACCGTTTTGAGCGCCTGTACGGCGAGAACGGCATTGCCCTGTCGCACGCGTGTTTTGGCTTCGTCCACAATCCACTGAGGATCCTTGTAGCTGAGCACGTAGAGGCGCTCGTAATCCGCGCAAGCGTCGTCGAATCGTTGCAGACGTTCCTCGAGGCCGACGCGTTCCTCGTAAAGATCGCTGCGATCGCTGCGAATGGCAATAGCCTTGCTGTACGCGGCAATCGCCGCGGGATAGTCCTGGAATGCCCTTTCTGCGCGCGCCAGAACAATGGCCAAGCGCGAATCTCGCGGTGAGTCGGCGACGGCCTTATTTCCAAAGGCAATCAACTGTTGTTCGCGGTGATAGCGAATCGCGTAGGAATCGATCTCGTCGAGCAGGCTTGCGTCCTCCGGGTAGGCGCTGAGAATGGCAATGTACTGATCTGTCGCGCCCTCGTAATCTTCCAACCGCGTGAGGGCCGGAATCAGGTTGCGCCGAAGCTGGGCGATCTGCGTTTTGCGGTCATCGCGGCTCATCGGAACAGACTGAATAGTCTTGATTTTGGCGAGATAAAAATCGCGCAATCCGGCATTGTCGTTGGCTCGCGCATAGGTTTCGGCCATCGCGGAGATGTATTGCAAATCGAAGGGCGAATCCGCAAGCAGCGGCGCGAGAGTCTGTCTGGCCTGCACATACTGGCCAAATTGGCTGGCCTTATCCGCGGCTTCGAGAGAGAACTGCGGGGAAAGATTGGGCGCCGCATCTTTTGCTGCCTGCAACAGCGTGGCAATGGCGCGCGAACGATGATCGTTGCGCCAATCAAAGTCCACCGATGCGCGAATAACGCCGAGAATCCTGGGGTTCTCGCGGTAGAGTGCCTGAAGAATCGCATCCGCCGGATCCGGGTCTTTGCGGTTTTCGTCTTCATGCGCCAGCTCCAACTCGAGTTCCATGCGATGTACCGGGTCCGAAGCCAGGGTGATTTCCCGCTGCAAAGCCGCTTCGCTTTGAGCACTTAAGCCGTGCGCATTTGCGATTTGCTTTATGTGATCCAGCACATCCGGCGATTTAGTTTTGGCAATGGCCTGCGCGAGAAGCGCCGGCAGTTCGGTGGCGCGATTTTGCGCTGACAACACATCCACGCGCAGATCCAATGCGGCCGGCGATGCGTTTGGATCCGCAATGGCCTGCTCGGTTGCAGCATCGGCCGCGTCCCTGGTTGCAGGGCGAGCAGCTAGCACCAGCAGGCGGTTGCGAGCGTCTGAGTTTGCATCGCCGGCCAGAGACGCCAGCGTGTATTCGCGCACCGCTGCAGCGCCGTCACCCTTGTTCTCCTCAATGGCGCCGGCCTCATACCCGTAAAGCGCGGGCTGATGAAATTTGGCGCGCACCGCCTGGATCTCGTTGAGCGCATCGTCAAAACGGAAGTAGTCCCAAAAGACCGTCGCGGCCTGTAAATACCCATCAGGCGACCCGGGATGTGCAGCAGGCATCTGCTGCCAATACTGCGACGCCTCCGTCATTCGGCCGCGGTCCGCGTAGATGTCTCCGATGCGCGCCACCCGTTCCAGATTTCCAGGCTCGGCGAGAAGCAGATTTTTTTCTATGGCGACTGCCCGGCCGGTTTGCTGCGGATCAAAGTAAGCCAGCGACCGGAAAACATCCGCCGCGTCGTCGCCTATTCGTTGTTGCGCCGGATATGCCGAAGCAAGTTCGCCCAGCAACGGCGCGCTCTCTTCGAAGCGTGAAGACCAAAGATCGGCCTCTGCCAGCTCGTGCATTGCGGCATAATTCTTCGATGGGCCGGCGGCCGTTGAGGACAATTCGCTCTGTAACGCGGCCATTTCTGCCTGCAGCCTGCCGCCGCGACTTAATTGGTCAAAGAACTCAGCCTGCAACTGCGCAGACTCAAACCAGTGTTCCCGCAGCAGGGCCTCGCGCTTGATCGGATCGGCCGTGAGCCGCGTGCTATATGCGTTCAAGAGATTCTCGACGAATACCATGTCGTGCGGGAAGCGCCGGTTTGCGTACAGATTCACTTCGAGATAAAACTGCGGCGAGTTCTCATGAACCTCAGAGAAATAGCGTTCCAGGTCGGTGCCCTGAAATGTGTCAACTACTTGACGAGAAAGCGCAAGAAACTCCTGATGCTTTTTCTCTCGCAAATAGAGCCGCGCCAGCTTGTCGTACCAGCCTTTGTCCGGAAATCTGTTCATGGCGCGGCGATAGATTTCCTCCTGCTGTGCGTCAAAGCGATTCTGCTCAAGAAACTCTGCCAGCCGCGCATAGATTCCGGGATCGTTTGGGTTGCGGTCCATTTCACGCCGGAGCACCGTAAGCGCTTGCGGAAGTTGTCTGGCCGCGATCAAGCGGGAAAGATACCGTTCCAGCACCTGCGAGTATTCCCCGGCGCGCGGAGGAGCATGCGGCTGCGGCGAAGCGCCCGGAGCCGCCTGCAATGCACGGCTCTGCGCAAGATCGGCCGGCGGAGCAGGAGCCTGTGAGCCCTCATCATTTCCATCTTCCTGGCCGGAGCGATCCGCCTGATCTTGCTGCAGGATAGGCTCCGCCGCGGATGCATTGGAGAGCGGCATCCCCTTTGCCGCTTGCGAAAGCTCAGCGAGCATGCGGTCGTAAACGCCGAACTCCTTTTGCGTGCGATTTTCACGCGCATAGGCATCGGCCACCGCCATGGCCACCGAAAACCGGTTGGCACCCTGCGGAAACTGAGCAAGATATTGCGAACCCTCGCGGATGACCGCGTCGCTCAATCCGTAGTTTTCGTACAGGCTCACCATGGCCGCGTGCAGACCGGGGCGCGCGGGAGCACTCGGGAACTTTGCATCCAGAACGGTCAACAACTCCTCGGCTTTGCCGCGATGGAAGTACGATTGCGCGCGCTGCTCCTCATCGTGCGCCTCTGACTCGGGACTGGAAGAGTTGAAGAAGAGCGAGAGGATTCCATTGAAATAGCCGGGGCCGGTATCCATCGTGGCAATGTCGCGATACATAGCCAGGTTGCCTGCGCCTAATTGAATGGGCTGATCGGGCGCAGCTAAGAGAATGCCGATAATGCCGCTGAGTGCTGCCTGCTGCGGGTCGGCGCCACGGACGGTTTCCTTCGCGGAGTACAAAGCGTAGTAGTAACGCGCTGCCTCAGGATAGTTTTGCGCCTGGTTGAAGAGCTGCGCGAGCGTGTCCAATTCCGTCGCAGTCCAAACCGCATGGCGCTGTTCCTTGCTCAACCGATAAGCGGTGAGAGCCTGTTGCGCCGCGTCGGCGCGACCTTGCTGGCGATAGTAGTAGTAGATGCGCGCAGCCGCATTCAAGTCGTCAGGGTTTTGCATGAGCCGTTGGCGCGCATCGGCGAGATATCGGCGCTCGTTGTGCGTCTGGTCGAGAAGTTGCATATAGCTGGCGATGAGTTCGTCCGGCCAGAGTGGATCGAATGCGTGGTCATAGACAGACAGGGCGCGATCCGCCGAGCCGCTGCGGTATTCGAGCAGCGCCGACGCCTTGACTGGGAACACGGCATCTTCAGGAAAGGCTTGCTTGTAGGCTTCAATTAGCTTTGCCGCGTCGTCGAACCGCTTGGCATCAATCAGGAAAGCAAAATCGTCGCTATAGACAGAGGGGCTGGAAGGATAGCGGCGAATCCATGCCTGATAAACTGTCGCGGCTTCATCCGTGGAAAGCTCGGCGTCCTTGGCTGCGGTAAATATGCGCTGGAATGCCTGCCAGGAACGTTGAGCGGCGGGATCCAGACCGTTTTCCTCTACAGGCGATGACGCGTCGGCTACTTCAAGCAAAGTCGAAATTTCATCGTGCCGGCGCATGCGTCGCGCGTAGAAATCAGCCAGTTCGAGTTTTGCGCCGGTAGGATCGCCGGTTTCCGCGGCGTAGGATTTCCAGTCGGATTCCGCCGCGGAAAAATCCAGCATCTGTTCGTCTTCGCGGGCGCGCAGAGCGTAGAGATCGGCCTTCCGCGGCGCTGCTTTCACCAGGTTGCTCAATTCGGCGCGCGACTCCGCCGGGGGCCGCGGATAGAGTACCTTGACACCGGCAGCATCCATGGCGCGATAAAGCGCGGCTTCCACATCGCTGCCCGCGACCACGAACTGCATCCACTTGGGAAGTTCGCCGCGCGCCGACAGCAACAGCGACGACGCAACGATGAACCCGATGGCCCCCGCGGTAGCCAGGGAGCGCGCTGTCGATTTGGCAGGGTGATTACGGGACCACTTCAATCGACACCTCCTCGGTGCCAAGATTGTGCGCGATATCTTCGGCGGTTACCGTCAGCTTGTATTCGCCCGGAGGCAGCGCGACAGGTATCTCCAGCGTGCCCGTATTGGTAAGAGCGGCTGCATTCCAGCGCAGGCTTACCGGAGCGGCGCCATCGATGTGCGCGATCAGGTTACGCGTGCTGGCCGATGCGCTGGCCTTGATGAGCATGGCGTCACCGCGGCGATACTGCTTGCGATCGAGAGATATTTTGACAATTGGCGGTGTGCTGGCAATATCGAAGGTCTTCGATTCGCGGTAAACGTCTCCGTTCCTGTCGCGCAGAATGAGGCGCACGTTGTAGGTTCCGTCTTTCATGTCGGAGGGCGCAAGAAAGCGCGTTTGCCACACATCCTCGTCGCTCAAATGGCGAAGTAGCTTGGTGAGCCCGAATGGAAACAATGCGATCACGGAGACGATTGAAGCATCCGTATGCACGCGCAGAACCGGGTCGCCGGGCCGTATGACACGTGGCCTCAGAAGCGCGCGTGGCACAGCCAGGAACGACGTGTAGGGTGTAACAAATTTGTATTGGCGCGAAAGCCGGATGATCTCGTCGACCGCCTCCCGCGTTTCTCCGTTGCGCGCAATCTCCTCGAGCAACGCATTCACGCGCGCGTGGGCCCATAATCTAGGCAACTGCGCGTGATCCAGCGACTCTGCAGGCAGAGCCGCCCCCGTCTTCACATCCAGCGGAGCGCCGTCCCGATTGGCGCGAGCTTCAAAGCGTGCCTTCTTCATCGGCGCCGTGTACTCGCCCACCCAGGACGCAACCGATCCGGTATAAACCGCGTCGTCCAGCGGATAAACAGCGTGGGCCGCGGAAGGAGGAGTCAGCGCGAGCTCAAGCTGCGAAACTGGACTGCGCACAATTCTGGAGAGAAAGATGTCGAGCTTGGCGTCGAAGGGTTCCGTGGAGAGAACGCTCACCATCGTGCCGTCGTTCTGCGCGAGCAATTTCATCAGGGTGAGATTAGCGTCATCGCCGACGGCGAACATCTCAGTGCGAGGGCGATTGCGGGTTTGCTTCCACTGCTGCGCATACGCTGCGGCGATCTTTCGATCGGTGAGCGTACCGCGATCCGCGTGGCCGTCGCTGAGCAACACCAGGTAGCTATTGGGCAATGTGCACTGCGCCAGCGCAGCCGACAGAGCCTTACTCAGATCGGTGCCTCCGCGCAACCGGCTGCCGCGAACGAACTTCAACGCGTTCTGCACGCTTGCGGCGTCGGCAACCACGAGCTGGGGTTGAAACGCCGCGACATCCTGATTGAAGAGCAGCAGGCTGAAGTGATCCTGTGGCCGCAAACTCAGCAGCAGCTTTTCCAGGGCTCCATAACTGCGCTCCAGCTTGTCCCACTGCATGGAAAGCGAGTTGTCAAAGAGGATGGCGATATTTCGCGGCGCGCCGTTGTCCTCGGTAGCGGCGTTGGCGTCGTGCGGTCCACGGCCCTCGCCCACCAGCACGCTGGCCTCAAAGAAGCCAGGCTCGGGTCCGGCTTTGACTGGAGCCGTTTCATCGGGCTGCGGCTCGGCGGGGCGCGGATTGCGGTAGGCAAGCACATTAAGCTCGTTCGCATGCGACGCATCTACCTTCCAGCTTGCGGCCAGGTCTTCAGTAAAATTAACGTCGCTGCCCTCAAAGGATCCACGCACAATGTGGCCATCATTCTGCGTAATATTGAGCGGAATCGATTTCGACAGAACCAGAAACTCCTGCAGAGTAAAGGGCGAGCGCAGCTCAAAACTTAACTTCAGATGTTTGGCTGCCTGATTCTTGTAGGCGTCAGGACGGAGCGGAAACACAAACTGCGTCTTCCAGTTATTAATATCGATTGTCTGGTGGTACTCGAGTTCCAAACGCTTGGTCCCGTAGGCGGGAATGGGCACGATGTGCGCGGAAAACAGCGACGACTGGCGTGCTGAATCCTCGGTCCGTTCTCCCATCTCGAGCAAGCCGGGGTCGAGTTGCTGCGCGCGGACATCTTCGTAAACTTCCCTGGCGCGGCGGCGGGTGAGAATCACCGCGGGGATGCGGACCGCGCCATCCCACACCGCGAAATCTGAAACCGTGCTGCCCGACGGCAAAGCGAAAACATAGTTTCCCTCTTCCGGATGATTGGTGTGATTGGCAAATATTTGCCGCACGAATATGCGCGCGTCACCGTTCTCAATGGTGATTTCGATCTGCATATCTTCGAGCGAAAGGATGCGGGCATCGGGCTCAGTGCTTTCCGCGGGTATCAACACTCCCGCATCGGCGCGGGCAAATTGCGGCAGCAGGGCGATCGCGATCGCCAGCAGTGCGAAGCCGGAAACAAGTCGCAGGCGCGTCATTGGGCCACGCTCCGTTCCGCAATCCGAACTAGGCCGTTGTCGGTGCCGATATAGATTTCTCCATTGTTTTCGGCCACAGCCGTTACATTCATGGATGGCAATCCCGCGGTCCACTGCCGCCAGCGCTGGGTATCGCGATCGTAGATATACAAACCGTCGCCGAGAGTTCCGGCGAAGACGTGCGCCGGCGTAGCCAGCATGGCGTTGGGATTGATCTCCATGGGGCGCGTGGCTTTGTCGAAGGGCTGGAAGCGGCCGTCGGCGTCAAGCTTCATCACGCCTGCGCCATAGGTGCCCACAAACCATTCACCGCCGACCGGCAGAATCGCAGTAATCCAGTTGTGCTTGAGAGCGGAGTTGGAGACGGTGAGATTGCGTACCACGGATTCACTTTGGAGCAGCGAAATGCCGCCCAGAGTACCGGCAAGCACGCGATCCTCGACCACGCCAAGCGCGTAGACATGGTTATTCACCAGTCCTTGAAACGCGTAAAGACTTTGCGCGCCGCTGCTGTCGAGAAACGTGAGTCCCGCGGGCGTGGCCAGCACCAGGCCATCGCGGTAGGACGCAACGTCTGTGACGTGATCGGCGATCAAACCGTCGCGTTTGTCGAGCACGCGCTCCAGCTTGCCGCGCGCGTCAAACAGCGCCAGGCCGTTTGCCGTGGCCACCACCATGCGATTGTTGCTTCGGTCGGCGAGGATGCGGTTTACGCAAAACAGATGTTTATCTTCATGGTGCGTCACGTTTTCGACGGACGCGCCCATGACAACCACATCGAGGCCGCGGTCAAAGTAGCCGACCCAGAGGCTGCCGTCCGGCGCAAAGGCGAGCGCGGAGATGTTTGCATCGGTCAGCAGCGGACGGTCGCGGCCCAGAACCGGCCTCCAGCCGGTATCTCCATTCCGCCGCCGCAGCAGGCCATCGCCGGTGACCGCGGCGAGGCCGTCTTCGGTGCGAAAGAACGACGTTGCGGCGGTAGCATTCTGCGCCACCTCATTTTCCTGCGCGGGTCCCGCATCGCCGGCGCGAATGCGATGCGCCATCGGCTCGGCCTTCAAATCCACACGCAGGATCCCTTCGTCGATGGTTCCCACGGTGAGCGTTTCGTCATCGGCGGCAAGCGCCTGCGCAAAATAATTTTTCGCCAGCACGCGCGTAAAACGGCCCGATTCGAATTCGGCTACGCCCAACGGTGTTCCCGCATAGACCTTCGTCCCGCGCAGCACGAGCGTCGTCACCTGCTGGTCCGGCAACCCCTGTCCGGCGCCGAAAACATCCGCTTCACCCCCGTGCCAATGCACCACGCCTTGATCCTGAGTGCCAACCCAAAGATCGCCCGCATCGCCAGCAAGGGCAGTGACGGGGAGATTGGAAAGCGTGGGGTGAAATTGTGCAAGCACGCCGCTGCGATTGCCGCCGCCCTCCTCACGTTCGTTTTCGCCGCTATAAACAAGGACGCCCCATTTGCGCGTACCCAGGAGCACATCTCCGGTAGAAAGCGGCAGAATCGCGGTGAGGTCGCGGGCCGCAGCGTCGCGAGGCAGAATCTGGCGGAAGGTACTTCCGTCGAAGCGCAGCAGGCCCGCGCCGTGCGTGGCGATCAGCAGCTCCGGCTGCAGTCCTCCGCGCGGAGTTCCGATCGCCAGACCGCCGAGCGGCGCTGCAGGCAATTCACGGCCTGGCCTGAAGCTCCTCCCGGGAGTGCCGTCCGCATTCGACTCAAATAAACCGGTGGGCCCAGCCAGGTAGACGCGACCCTGGAATGCAATTCCATCAGACAGGGTTACCGGCGAACTGATCCACTCGACAGCAGCCGCGGAGGCTGAGCCCAGGATGCGGGCGTCGAATGGAAATTGCTGCGCGGCTCCCGCCTCCGATTTTGCGGTTGCAAGAGAACGCTCCAGCCGCGCATGCAGGAACAGCAAGAATCCCAGCGTGGCTGCCGCCGTTGCCGTTAACGCTGCGATCCCAATCCTGGCACGCATGTTGGCCCTCCCCTATCTCGCCCCAAGCCGATCCGTCCGGCTCTCGCTGGCCGCTGCGCCTGCTCTAGCCTGCCGGTGCAGCCTGCGCGACTTCAAAGATGCACGGAGAAAGCCATATCATAACGCATTGGATCTAAAGTGAATTCCTCCGGGAGTGGCGCTGGAAAATCGTGTCAAGGCACACACACTGTGTCAGCCGATAGACGCATCGCAGGCCGCCAAAGATATCCTCGAGCGAACCAGCCGTCCGCTCAGTGAACCTGGTAAGGCTCCGGCGGTGCGGGAATCTCGTCCGGCAACTTGGGGAGTTTGGCCGGGTCGATCTTCGCCGCGCCGGCAAGCCCGGCTCCGGTTACGTTGGCAATGCTGAGCAACGGTCCGGTGAATCCAGTGACCTTGATATTGCGAATCACAGCATTCCTCACGTTGGCCAGTGCGATGCCGCTCGCGCATGTGCCGGTGACATTGGTGAGCGAAAAGCCGATCAGCGGTCTGCGGGGATCGATTTCGATGCCCTCCACCAGCACGGGAACATCATGGACGCGGATATTCGAGAAATGAAAGCCGCGCACCCTTGGAATGCCTTCAACACCCGGAACGGGGAACTCGTCCCGCTTGCCGCTGTTGAGAACGTTGAGCCGCAGAAATCCCTGTTTTGCGCCGGAAACATCCATGTCGTCGAAATAAATATCTTCAATAAACGCGGCGCGCCCGGCGCGGGTCTTGATGTAAACAGCATAGGTTCGCGCGCCGGTGCATTTGCAATGCTCAACATGCACATCGCGAATGCCGGCTGAAGTCTCGCTGCCGATGCCGATACAAGCAAAGTAGGAATCGGCGAAGGTGCAGTTGACAATGCGCACGTCCTCGGTGGGGCGATGAATGGCGTAACCCTCCGCGCCGCGGCCGGATTTCAGCGAGATGCAATCGTCGGCAGTGACGAAATCGCAGCCGTCGATGACCACATGCCTGCACGAGTCCACATCGATGCCGTCCGCGCCGCTGTGCACGGTCACGCTCTTGAACGTCACGTTTTCACAATAGGTGGGATGGATGGACCACATGCCGGCGTTGCTGGTAAAACAATCCTCCACGCGACCGTTGCGGCACTTGGTGAACTCGATCAGCGCGGGAAGACGCAGCCGGGTCTTGCGGTCGACGCGGCCCATAATCGCCGGACTCCCAATGATCTTGCCTGGACCAATAATGCCGATGTTCTCCGCATCCATGGCGGAGATTAGAGCACTGTACCCCCTGATCCAGCGGCCCTCCCAACGCACTTGCGCCAGCGGATAGTCGGCCATGTCCGCGGAGCCAATCAGGCTTGCACCCTGCTCCACACGCAGCACAACATGGCTGCGCAGCAGCAGCGCGCCGGTGGCGTAATCGCCGGCCGGAACCACCGCTTCTCCGCCGCCCAGGGCCGCACAGCGGTCGATGGTTTGCTGGATGGCAAGCGTGTCTTTTGTTTTACCGTCTCCGGCCGCGCCCAGATCGCGAACATTCAGGGTAACCCTGGGACCGGTTTGCGGGGCTGCGGCCGGGTGCGGCGTGGCAGGGTGAGGCGACGCCGGCTTGGCCTCCTGCGCGAGGCAGTTGAGCGAAGCCAGCATGGGCGCAGCCAGAGCGCTCTGCGCCGCCTTCTTAAGAAAATCTCTGCGTGCGATTGATAAATTCGCCATCTTGTTCCCCTTCGGTTCGGCAAAAGAGCCGTGGCGCAAATTGAACGAAACTGGCGCAGACATATCTTGAGTGACCCACATGGACTTCATCAAGAGCTTTGTTGTGTTTTCTGCGTCGGCGTCGCATTTTTTGGAGTTTGTCTCTGGGTTGTTAGAGAATTGAGGGGTCAATTTCAGCTCGCTCACGGGAAGTTTTTGTGGCCAGCCGTCGCCGTTTTCTTGCTCAATCCGCCTCCAGCGTTGTTGCGCTGTCGCTGCGCCCGATGCTGGCGTCAGGGCTCACGCCACGCGCAATGGGCCTTTTCTGAAATCCTCGGATTCAAGCGCGACCCGCAATTTCCCTATGCCCCTGGAGCAAACCCGCTCGCGGAGGATGCGCCCGTTGAAACACTGATTGACCTCATGCAGGCGAACCGTGTTTCGCGCACCGTCATCATTCAGGTGATTCACTATCGCTGGGACAATAGCTACCTGGCCGGCGTTTTGAAGCGCTATCCAACGTTGTTCAAAGCCGTCTGCCGCGTCAATCCTGAAGACCCCGTCGCGCCCGATCACCTGGGCCGGCTGATTGCGGATGGATTTCATGGGGTGCGCCTGAGCCCGGCGGCGACCCCTGCGGACGATTGGATTCGCGGGCCGCTGATGCCGCCGCTGTGGAGGCGATGCAATGAGCTGAAGACGCCCATGACGGTGCTGGCGCCGGTTACGCGGCTTCCGGATCTCGTGCCGCTGATCGAAGCCAACCCCGAACTGACGGTGGTAATCGACCACATGGCGGACTGCCCGCTCGACCGGCCAGACCAATTGAAGCTGCTGCTCGACATGGCGCGCTATCCAAAGGTCTATTTGAAAATCTCCGATATGTGGGTGCTGTCCAGGCAGGCGTACCCTTATCCGGATGCGCAGAATCAAGTGAAGCGGCTGCTGGCGCACTTCGGAGCGCGGCGCCTGATGTGGGCCACCAATTGGCCCGTATCTCTGTCGCAATTTCCTTATGAGAGAGTCGTTGAACTCTACTGCGATCGTTTGAACTTTTTGTCGCGCGACGAACGCGAGGAGATTCTCAGCGGGACAGTGCAGCGGGTTTGGCCTTTCGGCCTGTCAACTTCAGAAGCGATTCCCCTCACCGGATTGCGACGGCAAAAAGAAAGGCCGTTCGCCTGCAACGCGTGATGCCTTCCACATCCTGCGCCACCAGCGAACGGCCAGTTCTTGAAAAGTTCGTTATCCCCGGGCGTAACTCTCCAACGCCATGCGGCTGGGGATGGTTAGCGTGCTTCCGTTCTGCGCAACCAGGTGGCGGCTCTTGAAGGTAGACAGCGTCCGCGTAACTGTTTCGCGCGAGGCGCCGATGAACTCTCCAATCTGTTCGTGGGTAAGAGATATACGGCAACGGGAACTGCTCTCCGGCCGCTCACCGGTGTCGCTCCAGCCCAGCAACAGGCGGGCCAGGCGCTCGGGAACCGATGTTGACAGGCCCACCATACGCAGTTGGTCGCACACCAGGTCGAAGTGGCGGCTCACCGCGCGGGTTACCGGTTCGTATGCTTCGGGATGACGGGCAAGAAAATGAAGGAATGCCTGACGGGAAATGTGCGCGATCCTGGCTGGATAGAGCGTATCGGCGGTTATTTCATGCGGCTTGCCGGAAAGCGCGGAGGAGAGCCCCAGAATCTCTCCGGCCTTGACGATCGTCAAGCTGAGGCGGCGGCCGTCGCTCGAATTCATTGAGAGCTTGACCTCGCCCTCGATCACCACAAAGATGCCCGTGGAAGACTGGGTCTCGCTGAAGAGAATATGGTTGGCGGGATGAGAGATGGGAACCAGAAGCTTCTCAAAATCGGCCAGCGCCGGCGCAGACAACATGTTGAAGAACTCGCCGTTCCTATAGAGCTTCTCGTTGCTTCTCTCGCTCAACGTTTGCATCTCAGGCCTCCCGGGGGATTGGGTTTCCGTACTTGCGCGTGACCTCTTCGGCAAGATACTGGGTCCATGGTGTGCCGGTAAGGATTGCGGCTTTCGTTTGAGAGTAGATCGCTCTCAATGCCCGAATCCCGGCGGCGTCGGCAAAAGTGGTTTCACGAATGTCGAGAGATAACTGTCTTGCGGCCAGGGCCGGCCCGGTCTGTTCCCAAAGCCGGTCAAGTTCGGCCGCCCATGGACCGGCAATGCGGCCCTCCAGCTTGATGACCATTGCTTCAACGTTTTCCTCGACAGTGATTCGTAACGCCATGCCGTGTATATGGCACGGCGCGTGCCAAACCTCCCGGCGAACGCAGCAGGCCGCGCTTCAGCTTGAAAGCAAAGCGTTTAATTTCTCAGGAGTGAGCGGGAACGGGGGCCGAATGGGGTGAAGTGACGAAGTGACGACGACGGTATTTCGTCACCGCGACTACATGTAGTCGCCGCGCTCGATGCCGAGCTTCTTCATTTTCGAGTTGAGAGTGGTGCGTTTCAGGTCCAGCCGGGCCGCTGCGCCGTTGGGTCCGCCGATCATGCCCTTGGCCTCGCGCAGCGCACGCAGAATATGGTCGCGCTCGGCAGCTTGCAACGTGGGACTGGCGCCCACTGCCGACTCGTCGTCCTCTTCATCCATGGATTCGAGTTCCGCGAGCGGCACATGCAGCACCGGCCCGCGCGATAGAATCACTGCCCGCTCCAGAAAATTCTCAAGCTCGCGAATATTGCCGGGCCACTTCCACGCCAGCAGCGCCTCCATCGCCTGGGGCGGGATGGTCTCGATGGTCTTGCCCATGCGGCGGCTGTGGCGCGCCACGAAGTGCCGTACCAGGATGGGAATATCGGCGAGACGTTCCCTGAGCGGCGGCGCGAACACGGGAAAGACCTTGAGCCGGTAGAACAGATCGCTGCGGAACTGTTTCTCGGCCATCATTTTGGCCAGGTCGCGATTGGTCGCGGCGATCAGGCGCACATTCACCGCTATGGGTCGCGTGCCGCCCAGCCGCTCGATCTCCCGTTCCTGCAGGGCGCGCAGCAGCTTGGGCTGCAGGTCCAGCGGCAGTTCTCCCACTTCGTCGAGGAAGAGCGTGCCCTCGTGGGCCAGTTCCAGGCGGCCGATCTTGCGCGCGATGGCTCCGGTGAACGCGCCTTTTTCATGGCCGAAGAGCTCGCTCTCCAGCAGCCCGGCCGGGATTGCGGCGCAATTCAATTTGATAAACGTGCGCTCGCTGCGCGGGCTCAGCCGGTGAATGGCGCGCGCCAGCAGCTCTTTGCCGGTTCCCGTCTCGCCCTGGATGAGCACGGTGGCGTCGGTGGGAGCCACGGTTTCGATCTCGCGGAGCACCTGGCGCAGCCCGGTACTTTCGCCCACGATATCTTCAAAACGGTGCTCAACGTTGAGTTCTTCCTTGAGATACTCCTTTTCCTGGTTCAGGCGGTCGCGCAGCTCGGCAAGCCGCCGGAATGCGATGGCGTTATCAACCGCCATTGCCACTTGTCCCGCGATCTGCACCAGCATCTCCAGTTCGTGCTGCCCAAAACTCCCCTCCTGACGGCTCACCACCGAAAGCGCGCCAATCGCCTTGTCGTGATGGACCAGCGGAACCCAGCAACCGGACTGCATGCCCATCCGCTTCAGGTAACTGAGCGTATCGGGGGCAAAAGGCGCGGTGGCCACGCTCTCCAGCAGCACCGGCTCCCGGGTGCGAAACACGATTCCAGACAGCGAGCCGTCAATGGGAACCCGCAATTCGCCGGGAAAAACGCCGGCGCCCGGACCTCCCAGAAACTGCACTACCATGTCGCCCGCAACCGGGTCGTGTAGCACCAGGCCCGCGTTGTCGTGCGGAATCACCTCGCGTATGGATGCCGAGATTGCCTCCAGCAGCCGCGCCGCATCCATATTGGCCAGCAGCGCCCCGCTGAGCTGGAAAATCAACGCCTCCTCGGCGCGCTTGCGGTCGGTAAAGTCGCGCGTCACCTTCGCGTAGCCGGTCACCTGGCCCGAACTGTCGCGAATCGCGGTCAAGATGCTGTCCGCCCAGAAACGCGAGCCGTCTTTGCGGACACGCCAGCCTTCGTCTTCCACGCGCCCGCGCACTGCAGCCAAACGAAGCAACTCGGCGGGCCTTCCGCGCTCAACATCCTCGTGCGTAAAGAAGCGCGAGAAATGCGCGCCGACGATCTCCTCTGCCGTATAGCCCTTGATGCGCTCGCCGCCGGGATTCCAGGTCATCACGGAGCCGTCGCTGTCCAGGTGATAGATGGCGTAGTCGCGCACGCTCTCCACGATGGATCTCAGTTGCTGGTCGTTGCGGCGCAGCGCTTCCTGGGCGGCCCGCTGTTCAGTAGCGTCGCGGATGAAGCTGACCACCGCCGCGCCCTGGCCGGAAGCGAACGGCTTGAGCATGATGTCCACGGGAAACTCCGCCCCGTCCTTGCGCAGGCCGTATAGATTCATGGCCGCGCCCATCTGCCGGGCGCGCGGATGGGCATTATAGTTTTCGCGGTGCGCGGGATGGCCGCCGCGGAAGCGCTGCGGAACCAGCATCTCGACCGGACGGCCGATGAGTTCGTCGCTCGAGTAACCGAACAGTTCTTCGGCGCGCGGGTTCGCGTCCCGAATTATCCCGCCGCCGTCGGTGACAAGGATTGCATCCGGGGAAAACTCGAAGAGACGCTCGATCGTCGTCCGCGCAAGACTAGCCTGAATGCGCTTTTCTTCTGCCGACGCGTCCATTTCAGGGGAATCTGAAGGGCGCATTTTTGGGAACCGACCTTAGCTGGAACATACCGCTGCAGGCTGGGTTCGCGCAACCGTACCCCTCGGAGCTGCGCCGGAAGTTAACCGGTTGACTCCAATTCCAGCATCGAGCTGTGCCGCGGCTTGATATACTGCCCCGGCAATCGTATTTTGTGGCGCGATCCTGCGTTTCCCCATAGCTTTCCCTGGCCTCTGTGCCGGGAACACCCATAAAGGGACATTCCAGATGCATTCATTCCGCCGTTTCTCTGCTGCCGCCTTCACGCTAGCCATTGCGTCCGTGATGTTTGGCCAGGCGCAGACCCCGCCGATGACTCCTGACATTCCAGCCAAATTCACGCCTCCACGCAGCGGCTACGACTTTGTGAAGCGCGAAGTGATGATCCCCATGCGCGACGGCGTGAAGCTCTACACCGTCATCGCCATCCCTAAAGGCGCAACCCACGCGCCCATCGTGCTCACCCGCACACCCTACGACGCCGCTTCGAGGATGAAGGTCGCGGAGTCGCCCTACCTGGCCGGCCAGGTCACGGTGGGCGACGATGTCTGGGTCGAAGCCGGATTTATCCGCGTCTTTCAGGATGTGCGCGGCAAATACGGGTCGGAGGGCGCGTACGTGATGACTCCGCCGCCCACCGGCCCGCTCAATCCCTCCGGCCCCAACGACACCACCGATGCCTGGGACACCATCGACTGGCTGGTGAAAAACGTTCCCGAATCCAACGGCAAGGTGGGCATGATCGGCTCTTCCTATGAAGGATTCACGGTAGTCATGGCGCTCATCGATCCGCACCCCGCCTTGAAAGTGGCCGCGCCGGAGAGCCCCATGGTGGATGGCTGGATGGGAGACGACTGGTTCCACTACGGCGCATTCAGGCAAGTCAACCTCGACTACTTCACCGGCCAGACCACGGCTAGAGGCGGCGGCAACGACATTCCACGCATGAATTACGACGATTATTCCAACTTTCTCGAGCAGGGCTCGGCGGGAGACTTCGCCCGCTATGGCGGACTCGATCAGCTTCCCTTTTGGCGCAAGCTCGAGGAGCATTTAGCTTACGACGAATTCTGGCAGGAGCAGGCGCTGGACAAAATCATCGCGAAAGTTCCGCTCAAGGTGCCCGTCCTGTGGGAGCAGGGACTGTGGGACCAGGAGGACATGTGGGGCGCCAACCACTCGTATGAAGCCGTGGAGCCGAAGGATACCAACAACGATAAGAACTTCCTGGTGATGGGCCCCTGGTCTCACAGCCAAGTGAACCGCGCGGGATGGTCGCTGGGCCCATTGCAGTGGACGGGCGATACCACTCGCCAGTATCGTCACGACATTCTGCTGCCGTTTTTCACGCAATATCTGGTCGACGGCGCGCCCAGGGCCGACACGCCGCCGGTGCTGGTGTACAACACCGGCGAAAACCACTGGGACCGCTTCACCCGGTGGCCGATGAGCTGCGAGAACGGCTGCCCGAACAAGTCCAGGCCGATTTATCTTGAAGCCGGCGGTAAGCTGTCGTTTGACGAGCCGGCAGCTGGCGGCGGGCGCTATACCGAGTACATCTCCGATCCGGCCAAACCGGTTCCGTTTTCGCCGCGGCCATACGTTGTCACCGATGGTGATGTCTGGAGAACCTGGCTGGTGCACGATCAGCGATTTGTCGATGGCCGCCCCGACGTGCTCACCTTCGTTACCGATCCGCTGACCGTTCCGCTGCGCCTGGGCGGACGGCCGGAGGTGAATCTCTATGCATCGACGAGCGGTACAGACAGCGACTGGGTGGTGAAGCTGATCGACGTGTATCCGGGCGCGTATCCATACGACGCGCCAATGGGCGGCTATGAACTGCCCATCGCAACCGACATCTTTCGCGGCCGCTATCGCACCAGCTTCTCGCATCCCCAAGCGATAACGCCGGACCAGCCGCTCCTCTACCAATTCGGACTGCCCATGGTGAATCACGTCTTCAAGCCGGGCCATCGCATCATGGTGCAGGTGCAGTCAAGCCTGTTTCCCTTGTATGACCGCAACCCGCAGACTTTTGTGACGAATATATTCGATGCCAAGCCGGCGGATTACCAGAAGGCGACCGAGCGAGTGTGGCATACGCCAGGCGGCGCCAGCTTCATCAGTCTGCCGGTCATGCCGGCGGAGTAAGCTGCCGCTGAAACCCAAACCCTCCGCGGATGCAGTATTCTCTGAGCGTGGACGCGGCATCTTCCAAACCGGGCGAACTCGTTCTGCCGGTTCAGGCCGGGCAGCCGTCTGCCGCGGCCCCGGAGTCGGCTCTTCATTTCCCCGGGCCATCGCCCATGTTGCTTCAGGAGCTCTGGATTCGCGCGGAAGGGGAAGCCTGCGGCCTCACCCCGGCGGAGTTCGGCTCGATCCTGGCTTCGGTGGGCGCAAAGGTTAATCACGGCCTTCCACCCGGCATTCTTCCCGATTCCAGCCAGAAGACAGCCTTTTTCCGAGGGCTGCATCACTCCGAACTTGCTCTGGCTCATGCCTGCGCACTCGGACGCGAAATTGCATGGGAGCGTTTCCTGGCACAATATCGCGCTACCCTCGTCCACGCTGCGGTAGCCATCACCGGCTCCGCCACGCTGGGCGAAGAACTGGCTGACTCGCTCTATGCCGAGCTGTATGGCTTGCGCCTGCTCGACGGCGAGCGGCGCTCACCGCTGGCCACGTACTCCGGCCGCGGATCGCTGATCGGCTGGCTGCGCACCACGCTCGTGCAGCGGTTCAGGGATCACCACCGCCGCACTTGGCGCGAATCTCCCCTCGACGAGATCGATAGCCCGCCGATTGCACACGTCGCTGCGGCTCCAGTGGAAGCAACCGCCGGCGCAGCGATCCTCACCGAAGCGGTCGGCCGCACGCTGAAGAGTCTTGATCCCGAAGACCGATTTCTGCTGGTTGCCTATTATCTCGATCGCCAGACGCTCCTTGAGATTGCCCGCACCCTTGGAGTTCACGAGGCCACCGTCAGCCGGCGGCTCAAGCGTCTCTTGGCATCGCTGCGCAACCAACTGCTTCGCAACCTCTGCTTATCCGGTCTGAGCCGGGCGGCAGCCGAGGAAGCTCTCGGCGTCGATCCGCGCGACATTGAAATAAACCTGCGCGCGCTGCTGCAAACTTCGCAAACTGCCGCGTTCTCCAATCAAACGGCCTCGGCCACAACCGCCGCATCCGACTGAATATGAGCGAACTGCTTCAATCCGGGCAACATCCTGACGCTGACCAACTCAGCGCCTTCATGGAACAGGCTTTGCCTGTGCATGAGCGCGGTGATGTGCTGGCGCACCTGGCCGTGTGTTCTGATTGCCGCGCCACGGTCGCGCTGGCGTTGCCTCCGGCCGCTGTGCCGCAAAAGCCGGTAGCCGAAACCGCGCGCCGGCCGTGGTTCTCTTCCTGGATCGTCTTCGTGCCCGCAATGGTGGCAGTAGCCGCGCTTGCGCTCTTCATCGTCTACATCAACCGCCCGGCAAATAGCCGTCTCACCGGCCCGGCGCAGATGGCCGTTTCTCAACCTCCCGCAAACATTCAGCCGTCTGCGCAAGCCACTGCGTCGATAGTCGCCGCGCCGTCTCAAAAATCTCCGCCCATACAGGAGAAAAAAACCACCTCGCGGCAGAGAGGAATTGCGGCGTCGCAAAGCGTCGAATCCGCAGGAGCACAGGACTTTAATTCGCTGCCAATGGAACGCCGGAATCTAAACACTGCCGCAAGAATCTCTCCAGCGCCCACAGTTCCGTTACCCGGAGCTCAGCAGCAGAGTATGAATGTCGGTTCGGCGTTCGCTCCAGTTGCGGGCGCCGCCTTTGGCGGAGCTGTCAACACGCAGCGGCTCCCGGACACTGAAGAAGCTCGCCTGCAGAGCGCGGCCCCGAAAGCCGCTGCAACCACAATCCAGCCGTCCGGCTATTTGGTGACGCATGAAAACGCCTCTGCCCCTCCTGCCTTGGCCTCGCAGACGATCGCATTGGTAAACGCCGCTCCTCCGGCTATCATGCCGGCAGACGCTTCGAGCATCAACGTCGTATCGGTGAATGCGTCCGCCACAAGGCTGTTGCCTTTGCTGCCCGGCGGCCTTCCGGTTCTTTCATTGGCCACGCATGGACGCTTGATGGTGGCCATCGACTCCGGCAACGCGGTATTTCAGAGCAACGATTCCGGCGCGCACTGGCAGGCTGTTTCTGTTGAGTGGCAGGGCAGGGCCGTGAAGGCCGCTCTACTTCCTCAATTAAACTTTTATGGGGGCAATCTAGGGCTGATGGCGCAAGCCGAGATTCAGCCGTCGGAGAGTTCGTCTGTCGACAAGAAACTGGCGGCCAAAGCTCCAGCCGCTGGCAAGCCCGTTCCGGTATTCGAGATCACCACCGACACCAGCGAGCGTTGGACGAGTATCGACGGCCTGACTTGGAAGCGCAAGTAACCACAACTCGGCCAACCTGCCGAAAGCTTCAGCGCAAATCTGCAGTTGAATCAAGACCGTACTCCGCAATCACCTTTCCATCCGGCTTGCGGATCAACGCTACTGCGGCTCGTTCCGAGAGAAGATGCAGCTTGAGCGTCGCGCCGGTGGCTTTATCGCGCAGGGCGATATCCGCGTCATCCGCGCTGTCAGACACCATCACGTAAAGAACTGAATCCTCGAGTTGCGTTGGATAGATCAGTACTCCGGGAGAGAGTTTTGCAAGCAGCTCGAAGCCCGGTTCAATATTGAGCTCGGCGAATACGCCGCGATAAACTCCGGCAGCCGCATCCAGATTTCTGGCTGCTTCAACCGGATAAGCGGCCCAGAATACTTTCCCTTTTCCGTACGCCGCCTGTTTTACCTCATTTGTTCCATCTTTCCATTGCAATGCTTCCATCCAGGTTGCCGGGATCCCGCTGTAAGTTGCATCGATCATTGCCCCGCCAATGGAGAGCGTGTTTTCCCGCGCAGTGAGAGGCTTCGTCTGCGCCCCGGGGAACAGTTCCGCTGCGCGGCTCACGCGGTGAAAATACTCGTCGCGGTCGACCGAACCGGTAACCAGGAGATTTCCCCCGGCGCGAACGTAATTGAGAAGCAACTCCCAGCTTTGCGAACTCAGTGCCTGCGCAGATGGCAATATGGCAAGCTTCGGGTTTCCGAGCTTTGGCAGCTGATTCTCAGCGATCATCTCCACCGGAATCCGGTCGTAATAACTGGCGGCAATCACGGCGTTGCGCTGTGCTTCGATCTCCAGAACTTGCATCGATGAAAACTGCTCGGCCTGCGAAGTTACGATTGCGACATCGGGCCTTTGGGGATTCAACAAGCTGGCGCTGGCGGCCTGCGAGAACCGCGCAAAGCCGCGCATCACCTGCCCTTCCGGCTTTTCAGTCCGGTCGGAACGCAGGATGCCGATCTGAACTTCGTTGCCGCTGATCATGTGATCGTTGGTGTTCCAGAGCCACTGGATCGCGCCGGTGCCCTGAACCAGCGAGAGCGCAAACTTCCGTTCCAGCAGCGCAGCTGTGCTCTCCGGGCTTCGCCGTGCGACCAGGTCCATGTTGAGTTGCCGCATGATGCCGGTTTCCTGGATCAGCATGGGCAAGCCGGGCTGCTTGGCAGCCAGCGAATCCCACAGCAGCGAATCGTTGTGCCACCAGGAATGATTGGTGGTGAAATCCAAATGAGCGGCGTAGAAGGCGGGCGAAAGCCGGTCGGCCTCTCCCCCTTCATCCTGGCCCACGGTGATCAACTGCGTTGATCCAGCGCTACGGATGGCTGTGCGCATTTCCCCTGTCCAGTTAGAGAATGTCTCCTGCGCAAATTCATAAAAGTCGTAAAGCTTGACCGTGCCGGGGTCCGTTCCGATGTCGGCGGCGCTGAAGTCGCCCGTCGTTGGAAGAGGCACGGATTCCGCGGGCGGCAGCTGCGGAGTATTCCAATCGTGCGCCAGCACCTTGAAGTCCGGATGCCTTTGCCGCAGCCAGCCATTCCAAGCGGCCAGTTCGATGGCGTCGCCGTTGGGACGTGGCGTCCACAGGTTCTTTGAGAAGCTTGGTTCGTTGATCAGATCCCAGGCCAAAAAAGGCACGTCGTGAAAGCGGCGCGCCAGGCCTGCCACGAGAGTCTGTTGCCTTCCCACTGCAACCGGATCGAGGTAGGAATTCTCGCCGTCCAGCACGTCGGGGATGAACGCGAACAAATTAAACTGCACCGGCAGGTTATATTTGCGCGCGGTCATCAAAAAAGCTTCGAGCGTGCGCAGCGCGCCTTCAGAGGGAACGCCGTTCTCGTCCATGAAATGCTTCCATCCGGTCCACCAACCGGTGCGCAGCATGTTGACGCCGGCCGAGCTTATCTGCGCCATGTCGCGATCCCACACGTATGCGTTGGGGTACTCGAAATACATGCGTTGCACATCGCTTGCCATATAAGTCGTGCCAACAACTGCCAGCGGCTTGTCATCTACCAGCAGGTAATCCTGGTTGGCTGTGAGCCTGGGACCGGAGCGCAGATAATCCTCGTCGTGAATCCAAAATCCGGAATGATAGATGGCCCGCAATTTGGAGCCTTCCATCAAACGCGCCTCAATCACATGAAATCCCCTGGTCTTTACCGCGAACAGCATCGCAGTGCCATCTTTCGGGAGATCGATATTCGTGGTGGATGCTTGCGACGGATCTGTTTCGGACGCAACTTTGATCTCTACCGTCAGCTTGGCGTCTGTCGCCGCCTTGCCGAGCCAGCTCACTTCCAGCGGAACGCTCTCGCCCGGCAGGTACAGTGGCAGCGACGGCCTCACAATAAACTCCTCCGCGCCTCGCCGGGCCGATCCTGCAAGTGTTGAAAGCACTTGCGTCGCTCGATCGCTCTCAAAAAATGACGAAGGCAATTCGGCATTGAGAAACACCCATCGCCCGCCCTGAAAGCGTTCCCGCAGGTGATCAATTTGTATTGCGGGCGCGGAGATCTGCGATTCGTCGCGCACACTCCAGGCAAACGCATCGAGTCGCGCGCTCAGATAGCCCGCTGCTCCAATGCCGTCATTCGTCTGCTCATACGACAGGTGAACGATGGGGCTGAAGTGTTTGCGTGAGAACGCCGTTTGCCCCGTTGCTTGGCGGTATTCGAGTTGAGTTTTTCCGGTTGCGGTGTTGCTTTTGTCTGCTTACCGGTCGGTCTGGTTCTTTGCGGTTAGGCTCAGGCTGC